>OOBS01000066.1_pt1 | contig 71497 bp, 59 predicted proteins | sample 1671381 | NCBI WGS metagenome assembly OOBS01 (sample SAMN06348151, study PRJEB24527) | human gut metagenome | biome: human gut; feature: ankylosing spondylitis patient; material: feces | host: Homo sapiens | place: China | collected 2015-10 | reverse complement strand
TGATACACATCATCGTCTATACAAAGGAAGCGGTCATGTGATAAACGGAATGTTTCAACATCAATCGGTGCATATTGAGCATTATGACGGTCTATGTCGAGTTGGAACTGACGGCTTATCTGCTGAGTGTAGATGATTGCAGACACGCTATTTTCTCTTTTATCAAGCAATGTCAATACTGTCTCATCAACATAGTTGTCGATAAGGATAATACGTTTCTTTGCACTCTTAATCAAGTCGGACACGAAAGTATAGGCATCATAAACTTGCCCATTGTAGAACACACCCTGCTTCGGCTTTGCATTACCCTCGTCCAATCTGCGGAATACCTCGTCAATGCGTTTGTCTGTTTCTTGCTGATGTTGTTGCATTTCCAATTGATGGTACTCCATTGTTGAAAGACGTTGGAAAACTTCTGCATTTGTCACCATGAAACGTCTCATTGCAACAAATGCATCCATAATTCGTATGCTTACACGAATTGCGGTTTCACTTCTGAGAACGGTAGAGAGCATTGCTACTCCCTGTTCTGTAAAAGCATATGAGCGAACTGTTGAGTGCTTCAAACTATTGAACCGGTCGCAATTTGCGACCAGTTCAGCCATTTCCTCCTTAGTTAGTTGAAAACGGAAACGCTCAGGGAAACGTTCTATATTACGTTTTACAGCCTCGTTTAATCTTTTAGTTTCCACTCCATAAAGTTCAGCCAAGTCTCTGTCTATCATAATCTGTTTTCCACGAATAGACATTATTCGACTTTCTACAGGAGTGGTAATTACGACTTTATCATTTTGTAACTGGTCACAATTTGCGACCAGTTCTCCTTTATCTTGACGTTCTATATTATCTGCCATATTTCTATCTTTATTTTTGAGATCACAAATTGTGACTTTGAACATTACCATATTTAACAGCATTCAAAGGTAGTGCTTTTAGCCTTTAAGCCACTATTGCACAACCCCTTTCTTTGAAAAGAACGTAAAATCAATAGTATTATTGCGATGATTGTACTTTTATTAATCGCTTCACTCGTTGTACGGTACTTACCCCTTTACCACTCAGCTTTGCCACATTCAGAACGGAATATCCCTTGCGGAGCAAACTTATTACTTCCCTATATTCGGCTTTCATCTGTTCTTCCCTATTTTCCAAGAGACTTGAACATCTTGGTGATGCACTTTTTCTTCTGTTCCATGTTCGGGTGAACATAGAGATTAAGGGTTGTTGTAATATTGGCATGACCGAGCAGTACGCTTACGGTCTTGTAGTCGCAGTTGCCTTCAATGCAGCGTGTCGCAAAGTTGTGATGCGCAGTGTACCATTAATCAGGTGAAACAAGAGCTGAATGCCACATCAAAAATTGTGCAGGACAGACTTCACGCAATGGATAATACACCTCTAAAGAAAGTAGTGACTCATCGCTTCGAGCCAACTTCAAAGTATGTTTTTCTTTTCATTGGATGCTTGGCTCTATCTCTTGTCATCTCCATTTGGGGCAACCCAACCCAATGGCGAGAGCATCAAACTTGGGAGGTAGCAGACTTGAAATATCGGGCATTGAAGATGGGTTCTTCCATCTGACGACCCAAATGTTCGATACATCGAAAGTCATAATATGACTTGGCAAGAAACATGTCTTATTTGGTTTTATGACTGTTTCTTGTCATCATCAGACTTGCGAATAACTTTGCATCCACGGCTGATAGGATAGTCGTAGAGTAAAGTCATTTCTGGTATATGGTTCTCAAAAACAAGACCGAATTTCTTCTGCTTTGTTAACTCCTTCACCTCTTTTTCAATTCGCTGGCGAAGGTCTGGGTCTTGTATTCGAGCAATCAAGTCATTTATTGCAGCCATATTATTAAATCTTTTCGGTATCGTTTAAAAGTTCTTTGACATTAACATCAAGCAACTTGGCAATTTTGTCCAAAGTTTGCAAATCAGGTTGTGTTGTATTACTACACCATTTGCTAACAGTACATGTTGACTTCTCTAATTGGTCTGCCAACCACTTTCCACTCTTCTCTTTTTCAACGAGCACTACTTTTAAGCGATTTATCTTAACCATAGTTCTTGAATATATTTAATTTAGACGCAAAAATTATATAATTTTATTGGATTACGAGCAGAAACATTGCGAAAACCGTTGTTATTTCACGATTTTTATATAATCTGACATTCAAAATCGGGTAAAGTGGAACAAATCAATCTAATCAATCAGGGTAAGTCTATGAGTTGATTCTATACTTTCTCATCTTTGTCATTGCCTGGCTATTCTATCATATCTTGGGCGGAAATATGCAAATTATCGCAGTTTCCGCCCGAATTTAGTGATTAATCCATCATGCTATTGTTTCTCTTAAAAGCTAGTGATGAGTCCCAAGTACATACCCTTTGAATTATTACCCAAAATTCAAAGGTATATAAGATTATGAAAGCAAAATTAATGTTACTTTTGAGGTCATATTTCGGTAGTAAACTGATGAAAATATGCAGTTTTCACCCAAGCTCTGTACATGCATTAATCAGTAAACGCCAATTCTCTTTGCAGGTTAGCGGACTGTAATATATAATAATGTAACTTATGGAGTCCAATAATATTTTCCCGATTATATTCCACGATAAACGTTTATAGTTTGCTCCACTCTACTCAATCACTGATAACTGCCTAGATAGGTAATCTTGTGTGCCTGTTGAATACTTCAAAGAATAGTTAATACTATATTCCTGCATTATCAACTAAAGCTTTCAGAGTATTATAAAATCCTTGATATTGATCTTTTCTCAATGGGGCTTGGACATGAGCTGCACCAACATGGCTACCCACAGAAGAAAGCTTTTGATAAATTGTATGGACTGCTTGAACATCTGCGCTATTCTGTCCCACCATTTCTTCCAACTTTGTCCACTTGATATTATCGAATCGTCCCCTAAATCTATTTGGAATTAGATTTCTGAAGAAAACTTCATCCACGACCCATTCTGTAGCCATACGCAAGTTGTCGGCAAGTTGTTTTTGGTAGACGGGTGTTAAAGGACTAGAATGGTTATCCAAAACATCCTTAGCTATTGCCAAATAGTGCTTGCATTTGCATTCATGATAGTTTACAATATAGCCAACTTCCTCAGGACAGTTTCTTAACACTTCATAGATCAATACTCCTCTTTTTCCTGCTCTTCTTGTTGATGAAGAATCTTTATATAAGTCTACATTATCCGCATACTTTATTTCTGCCAGCAACTGAGTATTGTGTGTAAACAGTATTATTGGGGAAGACATTTGTACAATTCGATTAGCAAACATTCCGATAACACATGCATCAAGGCTGTTGACAGGATCATCAAAGATGACAGGCTGCTTTACGTCCAGCAATTCACACTCAGCAATGAAAAGAGCCAAAGCACAACACTTCTGTTCCGCTTCACTTAGAACTACATCAAGCTCATGGTTGTTCTTAATGGTTAATTTAATCTTTGATAAAGGATTTGTTATGTCTGAAAGCTGTAACGACACGTTTAGATAGTCCATCTCAAATCCTTTTAATTCCTCTCTAAATTGAATTTCAAGTGCACGTACCAACTTATCACTATAGTTCGCTGTGCACAAATTATTGACATCTGCCTCATCGGATGATACATCATAGCCAAGTTCTTTCAGCCTACGTACACCGTCTGCAATACCTCGATAGATGTTCAGCCCCATACTATCAAACAGGTATATGTTAGAATCATGTTCATTGGTTAAACCTTTGGCATAGTTCGTATCAAATACACTAATATGTCCGAGAGGTGTTGATAGAGGAGAGATTAAATCCCATGCATCGGTATGATCGGTACCATTCTCCGCATAAGTCACTTCTATAGACATTGGTTGTGGGTTCTCATTAAAAATATCCTGCATGACAGAATAATTAATACTACCACTTGCCAATTTGTTAAGAATACGAAAATAGCCACTCTTGCCAGAACCATTGGCTCCAAACAGCACCGTTATGCCATCATGACAGAAATGTATTGTCTGATTAGGGACGAGTCTGTTTACATTGGCCACATGTTTTAACGTCTTTAACTCTATACGAGGTATCGCACTTCCAATATTACCTGGTAGGGCAATGGATGGAGATGTAACTCCATTTTCAATGTCTTCACAAATAAGCAAAATTTGATTGTCAGTGAGACATCCATTGTTGGTAACAGCTGCAGCAACTAAATCCTTTGCCCATACGCTGCGACCTGACTCATGTATGAAGTTTTGTATTGTATTTCTATAGTCTAATATTACTGGCATTGTTATAAAGTCTTTAAGATTCTTGAAGCCGTTTCTGATTGATTCTTTACCATAAACTCTAATATAGCACAATATTGGTCATATAAGTTCTTGTCATATATAATGTCCGACCTGTGATGTATATTGAGGCTATCTACATACATGTTCATGTAGCTTATGATTACCTTCTTATTTCTATTCCATGAAGACAAATCCCCTCGTGTCAACTTATAGACCATAGGAATAGATTTCATTTGGTATTTCTCTGCTATTGTATCAAACACCTTCAGTACACAGAATAACACATCGTCATCATGGTCAACTTGATTAACGACTCTCTCGAAAAACTCTATATTATCTTCCTCAAATTGGAACCAATCATTACTTGACTCACGCAGGAATGACGGACATAGCAAATAGTCCATCTTTGTGCTTGAATCAAGCAGTATCGCTTTTTTTACTAAGGATGGGAAAAATGCATACCAAATTCTCCAGAACTGCTCATACCTCTTAGTATAAATGCAGTCAATCAAGATTGAAGACAAGATGGATTCGTGACTTTGCCTCTTTGCCATACAGTCACCAAACACAGAGGCCAGTTGTTGTATTTCATTCTCAGGTGTATTCATAAGATAGGCTGCTATCAAATCCGAATCATATATCTGATTCTCATAGTCCATAGAATCAAAACCTGTACTCTTCCAATGGTCGGAAAGCCTTACTAAACATTTATTAGCAATTACCCTGTCTTTTGGAATCTCTGTCAATAAACTCAGCATTGTCTCTGCGTCATTTAGAGTAATCTCTTCTATACGAGCCAAACTCAAACCACCGTAGAAACGCATCTGGACATACAGCATAAAATCTGCTTGTCTGTCCCAAAGATTATGCTTGACAATGATCTGTCGAATCTTGTCACAAGAACGGAAATTGCCAATTTCTTTTCTACGCTTTGCATACGTAAGAATAATATCTGCAATGGTATCTTTCTCGTTTGGATATAGTTCTATCAATGCAGGTATTGCCTCTAATATCGTATCGAAACCAGTCATCAATCCCGATAGCAGAAAATCAGGGTTTAGTAACGCTTCTGTCACTCTTTGTGAGCATAGTTCTATTTCTTCTTGTGAAATCTTCTCACGATAGTAAATTAACAATGCGGCACTACCAATGTACGGCACATACTCTCTGCCCATTGACAAACCCATGAAAGTTGGATTCTTTGTAAGAGAATCCACTACCTCAGAAATAATTTTAAGAATCTCCTTGGGCTTATCATGGAACTGATACATCCTCGCGCTATCAATATCATCTCGAAGCATTTTGTCCGCCCATACGGTTATGTTAAGACCAAACATAGCCTCATCAGAAGCATTCTGAGTCAAATCTCTGTCCTTAACAAGATGCTCCGGGAAGACTGGTTCATACTGAATAGCTTCAATGCCATTAGCCATTGTAACTGTGGATTTTGTCCATTTACGAACATTGATACGCTCCATGATGTATGGTTCGTCTGACGTTGCTTCCTTCTTCATGGATTTGTAATCATTCAGCAATTTATCTACACACAAATGCAGTTGATTCAGCCGTATATTGTCTTCATCTTTCGTGCTATTCTCGTAAGCTATCTGCAAATGAGTGAGCAAGTTTTCAAGATGGAGTTTTCTGTGTTCCATATCAGCAGATTTCTTACGCTCTGTCGCATAATCTTTGTGACTCATATACACAAAAGACATCGATGCAATATGATACTCATTAATCTGTCTATGCAAATCCAATTGTAAGAACCTAATATCCTGTATCAGGAACAAGAATAAATCAAACAACTCATTGTAATGTGCCAGCACAATGCTAGTTACTATGGCATACAAAGAAGCACTATGACTATTCTTTAAAATACGCCATAGGATCATTCTAACCCTCTCTATATTTTTTTTCTTTTCTTCTCCTTCTAACTGATCCAACAGGTATTTTTCTATAGCCATATGGATTGACTCTAACAGATTTGGCACTGATATTCCAGATGATCCTCTATACATATTCCATAGCATAGAAGAGCACAATACCTTGTGCTGTGAACCATCATCAAAGGAAACTGTAACTTCATCCAACTTCTGTAACTGCTTGCCTCTTTTGTCAAAACAAAATACGCATGCGTCAACGAACTCTATGACAAAGTCAAGAGTTGCATTATCTTCAAGTGAAGCAAGGCTTTCTGTATTAAGAAGTCCCAAGATAGGCGTTTGGTATGGGCTCGGTGGAAAATAGTTCATACCCGAACCCTCTGGATTCAAACCAAAATATAGCTCTGTACCAATATTACTATAATATCTGTCATTATATTTAGACTCTGACCAGAAGAGTTTAAGTATTGCAAGAAGTTGCTCTCTGCATACAAAATAGGCATTGATGTCCACCAATGCATCTTGAGGAGTTATAAGATATTCTACAATATCATGATATGGGCTATTATGATGAATCCATGAATTCTTGACAACTTTTGCAAGTACGCTTTTAATTTCATCTTGAATATAGATAGCATATCTACAAACTAAGGCAGCCCAATCTTTCATGTTGATCTGCCAAAAATAGAGGTTCCCATTTTTTTTATTAGCCTGAATATCAAATATTCTAAGAGCTAAAAGACCAGCTATCTTGACAATCTCTTCATTTTTCTTTCGTTTATTTGAATATCCATTAAGGATATTATAAACTACAGAAAGATTGTTTATATAATAATCCTCTTTATTGTTGTTGATGAAAGATATAACAGCCTCCCAACCAGAACCAATAGAATTACTTATTGGAATCCTAATGCCATTCTTATATGGCAGATACTGTGTTACTATATGGCATGAAACACTAACTGTATTCGCAAATGTATTAAACCAATAGTAATCATCTTCAGTTAATCTTGTTTTGTACTTATTAATAAAAATTGGAGCATAAACATCTGATGAACCAACAACCTCCAAAATTGTATTTACCCAACGGTCATCAATGCCTTTCTCAAACATCACTCCTATGATGGTATCAACAACGGCCTCTTTACTGCTCACCTTATCTGTAAACCATCTACGAAAAGCATTGGCATAACTAATAGTCGGTTTTGAAACAAGTTTACATTCTACTGATTCTTTATCTGTCAGTTCAGAAAGAAGCATATAATCTAACGCCCAATCGGTATACAAATCGTGTTTTACGAACACACCACGATGTTCAATCTCGCCGATTATATCTTCCTTGATCAAGCTATCAACACAATCAACATCAAGGCCGTCTGTTGGAATAACAAACAAACCTGTAGTCTGCTTCCTTCTTATAATCTCAAATAGACATGCCTCTATTTTTCTTCCAGATGATGACATTCCTCTGACTTTCTGCTTCCATACTCTTTCACGGAATGCCTTTTCATTGCTATCAGTTCCTCCTACCTCGCAGTATCTTGCCAGATAAAAGGGTATTGAAAATTGATGACGGAGTTTGTCATCCAATGGTAGCCTAATACCAGTTTCTTTCTCAAAATTATTAAGTTCATAATCCTGCAAAGCGTCAACTGACTGAAGTATGAAATCCAATTGAAAATCTTCTTTCAACATCGCAATTAAATCCTCTTGTGAGTTTTTCTTGCAAGTGACAATAAAATTCCAACCTTCTCGTTTCAGTTTGTCAACTAGCATCAATGCTACTCGTCTATTATTCAAATCAAGAAGTTGCTCAGCAGAATCCAATACTATAATTTTGTTTTTAACCTCAGCAAAATAGCTATAAAATTCTGCAAAGGTATAATTGTGATGAAGATGGAATAAAGTGTTTAGATCCACCTCATTTAATTGACCAGTATTTATTATAAAGAACACATAGTCTCTATTATCCTTATATTGCTCGTAATAATCTTTCAATACAGCCGATTTTCCAGACCCACTTTCGCCAGCCAGCATGACATTGTTATTGCCAGGAATCAAAGCCATCAACCTATTCGTTGCGACACTTCTATCAAATTTATAAGCTATGCCTTCGATGTTTATTTGGTTTTTTATATAGTCTAACTGAGAATTATTATAAGCAGACAAATCCTCTCTAATATGTTGTAGATTGCTTTCTGAATTGAAGAATACATCATAAGCAAGCTCATTTTTCAAAACTGCATCAAGAATATTATCGCCATACATCCATTCCAATTGAATATTGCAGTCTTTAGCAACCTGTTCAATATTCTTCTGTTTTTCAGTCTTTGTTTCACCCCTCTTCCGGGGATTACCAAACTCAAGATTCGTATAGACAATCATCTTGGATTGGCTTGGGTGATTGTTGTGCGCAGTTTTAATTGAATGTTCAATCAATGATGCATTGATCTCATTATCGAAATACTTCGCCTGAAATCCAATTTCCTCGCCATCAACTACAATCGTTTCGGTTTCATTACCCGCATGATTCTTGAAATAGGGCAAAGAATCCCCCAACTCGTACCTGCATCTAAACAACATACGAGCCAATGCCTCAAAGGCTATTTCCTGATAGTCTGGATATTTAGATTCAAAATCTTTCCAACTTGGGTATTTCATTTTTTCCTTTGTTTGTCAGTATTACTTCTTTAATCCCAACTTCTCCACATTCATCAGAAGTTTGACATTGGGTGATTCAAACTCCCATCGTGGTACTATACTCTGCGCATTTTGTTTAATGTAAGCATATAATGCTTTGAAGTCATCAAGACCATCATATCCGAAAATCACCTTTATCTTGTCCAGATAGTTGTTTGATTCGGCACGCGCAAATATCTCAAATGGACGTCGCTGATTACAGGCATAAAGTATACAGTGGGGGAACCAACGGCTAAACCTGCTCTCATCAGGTTTGTGCGTAAGATGATACAACCATGCCACGAAATCAGCCTGGCAAATGTTTTCAATCGAAAGAGCAGGACATGATTCCATCCTATCACGAACTATCTTTGCTTGTAATGAATAATAGCGCTGTGAAGCATTCTGATTTTGGTTATATGTGGTGTACAGAAAGTGTTCAAACTCTCTGTATGTATAGGTTACATCATACTCCGTATTACCTAGCTTGTTATAAAACGATGTATTGAATAGGTCTGCTACTGCAACAAAGCATTAGTTTTTAAGAAGAATAGCGATGAAACATAACATCAGCTCATATTCTATAAACTTCATATTATCCTCTTCCTCCTGATACACATACGTCACTTCGCGTCTCTCTTTAGTGTAAAGATGAATACTCTCGAAGAAACGCATATAACTATCAAAGGTCACTTCTATCAAGTCATTCCTACATACATTTTTCAGCAACTCTAACCACTCATCACGATAAGGTACAAAATCCTTTATGCTTGTCATAAAATGCTCATAGTAATCTGAATGATTATCACATGAAGGCAGTTGAAAAGATTGGAGATTCTCAGAGAATGTGTGCAGATATTCCCTAACAGCACCAGCAGCATTCGCCCGACCTTCTGCAACAAAAGAGATTGCTCTTCGATATGCGGCAGTTGTTCCTAATGTTATCTTGTCATCAGCAAGGATATAATCAGGCACACGTCCCAATTTGGGTTTCACAAACAAAGGCTTGTTATATACCCATCGAACAAGTTCCTCAAACTTCTGTGCATACTTGTTCGGATCGGTGAAGTCAATATACTTACGCGAACCATAGTAAACTGGCAGGTAAGGCTTACCTGTCTCTTCATTCACCTCAAATGCGGCAACTACGAATTTATTCTCATTACTCTGCTGCTCATAGACCCTTCTTGATATAATCTGTGCCTCTGTACCAGCACCACCTTTACGTTTGTCGGACTTCTCAGAATACATCTTATCACAGATTATCAGTACCTTCTGAATTGAAGGATCCGACACCATTTGTTCCATGAACACATCTGCATCATCCCCTTCTTTCAGGTCCCATTTGTCCAAAATGGTATCAATACCACTCTCAACAAGTTCCGTCGCAATATCCAACACCCTCTGTTCATGTTCTGGTGTCGTCCAGCTATATGATATAAATACTTTGGGGCTTTCCATTGTTATTTTAATTCTAATTAGTTTTGACCGAGGTTACGATTCTCGCAAAGACTAAATCAACAGATTTACAAATCTGAACTGTGATTCTGAAACACTATTGATATTTCTCTCCATGTATTATTCTTTTGTTTACTTTGGTTACACATTTACATATATATACCAACACTTGCCAGTAAATTATGTGCTATTATTAACTTTTCATTCCAACTCTTTCAACTCCATCATCAGCCTTCCAAGCTCCGAGTATGTGTAATCCCGACCCGAGGCTTCTTTCTCCTCAATTGATTGATTGGCATTGACCACAGCCTTATCTAGACTGCCGCCATTGCGCTCAAAGTAACCGTGAAGTCCCTTGGTCTTGATGAAGAACTCTATCGTTTTCCGATACTCGACACATTGGTTGAGGTCTTTAAGCAATGGCTCCTGTTCATCGTAGGGGCGTGAGGTGTAGCGGAAGTAATAGAGGAAGAACAGTTCTGTACAGCGGTGAGTCTCGAAAAACTCTACCTCGCAATAGATACCTTTCTTGGGTTTGTCGATAGGCTTAGCGTACTTCGCCTTTAGCTTCTGGTATTGTGAACGCTCTGGTTCCTTATCCTTCGTGTCCATGTCAATGATGCAGAAGATATGGCTGTAACCCATTGCCACCCCCTCTGCAATCTTGGCTTCCAGTTCCTTGATGTTGGTATGTTTCGGATAGTCTGGTTTGATAGTCAGACGCTTAAATACATCGCACAGGGATTTGAAATAGAAGAACTCGGTTGGTCCTTCTCCCAAGATGAGTGCTGTTTGACGTTGCTTTCCCATTTCAGTCCTCCAAATTTATAAAGATACTACCCAGTTCTGGTTTTGCACCTAATCGCCCAATGCGATACGAATTGTATATCGACAGGTTCTTATGTAAGCCAAATGAATCACCACGAGCATACTCGGATGATGCGGTCTCTTTGTTCTTCTCCACAAACCACACGACACCTCTGTTCTCATTGATTAAATCCTGAGATAGGAGTGTTGTTTCCTGACTCGTGATAATCAACTGCGATTTATCTGAGTTGAAAATGAAAACATTAAGATAGTAGTATAACAAATCATTGTGCAAATCCTCTCCTAATTCATCAAGATAATACACGTGAGAACTTGTTATCATGTCGTATAATGCATCCAATATACGTATGTATTTTATCGTACCTTTCGACTGCCATTTGAGTGGTATGTCAAAATCTCCATTAATAGAATGATTGACAAACGCTACGGAATCGGCAGTCGGTTTAAGCAAAGCCTCTTTCATTTCTTGAGGAATGTTCTCCTTTTGGATGCGTTCCCGATATTCTGTTGGAACGAAACGGTCTTCTATAATAGGTCTATATTCCAGAATGTTCAAATCAGCCTTTTGTAGCATTGTGTTATAGAATTTACGCTTTGGGGGAGTGTTGTAAGCATCCTTTAGGATTTCAACAATTCCTTTTTCTCCATCACCATCCACATCATGATAATTATCCATAATCCAACTATGGAGCACATTGAATGGTGCAATATCCTCTTTCAACGCAGCCTTGCTGCAAACAGACAAGACACTATGGTTATTCAAAGTGTTCTCTCGGATACTTTCCTGGGTCTTCACCTGTAAATTAAGACTTGGGCCAAACTTGACATCGGCTTGTATGTTTTCGCCAACAAATGAACGCTCATAGAACAATGACTTTGATTTTTTGGGATAATAATACAAGACTTCATTCAAAATGTATTTCTCGTTAAATGCCACATCGTAATCATATCTGATGCCATTAGCATAGAATGACACATGCATCTCAATGGGGGCATTCTTTGTGAGAATGAAAGGAATACTGCCATTTATTCTTTGGGTTGCATCTGACTTAGGCAACACCAGTAAGCGAAATACTTCATTTAAAGCAATCAACATATTTGACTTTCCAGAAGCATTTGCACCATACAAGACACCTAATTTATACAAGAACACCCCATCGGCAACTTCTGTAACAAGTTCCGATGAAGGTCCCTTAGCTAAAAAACTCAATTCTTGCTTGTCGCGAATGGAAAGGTAATTTTTTACCCAAAAATCTCGTATCATATCCTAAATATATTATTTATTTTCGTATTTTTGCTACAAAAATACAAATAATATTCGATAAACATACTATATTATCAACTAATTTTTGTAATTATCATACGATTTTATATGTATTTAACTCTATATTGTATGTAGAGATAGCAAATTTGTACAATTTACGTTTCAAAGTTATTGCCCGAAAATCCATTTTTCTAGTGCATCAGCAAAGGGACTGCATTGGATTGTAGTTCGTAATTCCAACTTCTTGACGTAATCACACGCGTATTATTATAATATGGTATTATCATCGTCTGCGAATTTGCACATCAAGAGCCGTATGTCCTCAATGTACAACTACGACAGCCTGTCGCAGTTTTGAATTACAATCGAAGAAACAATCCACATAAGTCAACAAAAACTGCACATTTTTACGTTTTTTGTGGTTTGCGAAAGTTAAATACGTTAAATCTTCGTCTTTTTCATACTCCATTAAATTCGCGCAATCACTTTTCTACCGTTTTAATCAAAACGAATTGGTACACAACAAGTTGCAAATACAATGGTTGTGAAAGTCTTAGATCCATAACTTTGCCTTCTGACTTATATTATATAGGAAGAGACGCCTTTAAAGGTTGTACAGGCCTGACTTCTATTTATGCGTTCATGGAAAAGCCATGCACAATATACGAAACGACATTTGATAACGAAACAATAATTAATGCAACATTATACGTACCCAAAGGATCCTTGCTTGATTATTGGGATGACAACCAATGGAAAAAATTTATGAATATCGAAGAATTTGATGCGACATCTATCGGTTCTCTGAATACAAACGCAAATGATATTCAAGAGGTTTCACGTTATTCAGATAACGGGCAGCGTCTGAACACACCTGCAAAAGGACTAAACATTGTGAAATATAACAATGGAACGGTTAAAAAGATAATGGTAAAATAAGGAATGAGTAATTATGTCATGACGGCAGGTGGTGGATTTCATTCCCGGGGATGAAATCCATAGGAATGAATAACTTGTTACTGACAGAAAGGAGGTGTTAGTATGTTTTTATCAAATCTTTGGTATCAACTACCGCCATAGGTTTAGCAATTAATTATCATGAAAACATTTGATTTGTGCTACCATTGCATCATAAAGATTGTTGACAAGATAATGAATTGACTATAAGTGGCATAAGACTGTGGAGCTTTTCTTGATGTTAGTAATGTTAGTTCATTCCTACTTGCATGAACACGTTAAGGAAGGCTTACGCAACATTCAAGTAAGGTGGCCATAGGCTATACGGGATTCCACCTCTTCCCATTCCGAACAGAAAAGTTAAGACCAATAGCACCAATAGTACTACGGAATCATCCGTGGGAGAGTAGGTGCCGCCTACTTGAATATAGGGGTTGCCTGTACTGCAAGGCAACCCGTCACTAAGATGAGCAGCCGGTGGAGACCGTGAAACTTAAACCTTAAACATAATGAAACAATGAAAAAGTTTCAGTTTGATAAGGCATTATGGATCCGTCGGGTAATCCTTATAGCCTTAATGCTGTTGCACAGCATGGTGTTGGGATAATCCCGCAATTGAGTAGGAGGTAAACACTAATCATAGGTGTTTATCTCCTTTTTTCGTGTTTACCGACCTCTCACACCACCGTACATGCGTTTCCGCATACGGCGGTTCCTATTTTGGGTACCATTCGAGATACGCCCCCATTAAAGTAGCATTGGTTTAAGTTTAGATCGTTCAATTTCATGGCACGTTTTATCGCCATGGCAGAGCTTAAGTAAACTTAGCTCTGCACATCTGGCTTAACGAAAACCTTCGGTTATCAGTATAGCGAAATCATACGTTCTCTTATGAGTATCTACTTTTTTGATGGCTCATGTATTATAAACAAAAGGGCTGAAACCTCGTGAGAAGTTTCAGCCAAAATTTTATGTCGATTGCAAAAGTTTTACCGGACAGCAATAATTCAGAACAAGCATGAATTGTATTCAGAACAAGCATGAATTTAAACTACAAACGAAGCTCCATACACTAACAACAAATAGCGCAGGAACTTTCCGATACTAATACTTGTAATAGAGATAACGATATTAGCCTTCATCAATCCGAGCAATATTGTGATGGCACTTCCAAGAATTGGCAAGAATGCAAAGAATCCCATCCAGGCTCCACGACCGCCTACAAAACGCTGAGCCTTGTCAAGACTTTCTTTCTTGACGTGCAGATAACGCTCAATCCAATCAAGTCGGCCCATGCGTCCTACTCCATAGTTGAACATCGAGCCAAGCACATTGCCTATAGTTCCATATATTACCAATGGCAACGGCTCTAAACCTGCAGCTTGCAAACCCACCATAACAGCCTCGCTACTAAACGGGAAGAAACTTCCGGCAAGAAATGCCGACAACAACATTCCCCAATAGCCCCAATCAACAAGACAACTTAGAATGGCATCCATATATTTATAAAAGTCAGTATAACTGTAAGTATCAATATTATATAAAACGAGATGTTGGTAATGCGAGTATTCGTCAACGCTATGTAATGTCCAATCATTGGCGAGCTGCTAACTATGAGCAACGCCAGCAGAAAGTCGATATGTTGAGGCTGCAAGATAATGAACACTATCGAACATATAGCCATTACAGAAAAAATCTCAAACAACATACGTGTACGTATCTTGTCCTTGTAATTGTTCAAGCGGAAATGAATCATACCCATAACCGACAATACAGCTACATACGAGGCTGTAACAATATGCGACAATGGCATAGTGGTCCATTCCATTATACTGTCAAACTGAATGAGTTCCTGGAAATGGTTTGGAATGTAATCCATTTGTCCGCAATATATGTAATAGGCACCAACAAACCAATAAGGCACCACTATTCCTAAAATCGAAGCAAAAAAGGCTCTGAGGTTTCTTATCATTATATTTGTACACAACAATATCCATGCTACGGGCACAAGATAAAGAATCTGTACAAAGAACACGCTTGCTATGCCAAGCATCATGAAAGCATAAAACACACGTCCAATCGCCCTATTGTCCTGATAGGCGCTAAACAGGAATAGATAGAAGGATATGAAACATGACTGCACTATGCCGCAACGAATGTCAACAAACAAGAAATGCGACATTACAGCAAGAGCAAGAAACGAACAAGATACCATACGACTATAGATACGTATGAGCGCATTTGAATTGTTGAGCAACATTATCAGGAAAGAGGAAATGGCAAGCAAGCCAAACTGCAACCACAGTTTATCGGCAAACAATCCTCCTGCTGCACATACCAAAAACGCATAAACACCTGTTAAGGGTAATGCTATACGGCTTTCGGCCACATGGTTTTGAAATCGCTTTACTATCATTATTTTCCGTTTATATTTAAAAAAAATAGTCAGGCTCCACCAACATGTGTTAGTGGTAAGCCCGACATTTATATTACTTCACCCAAGATAATGGGTTGTCAATTAGATGTCTATTAGCTCTCGCTTATAGGTCCTGACCAATATCACGACGGAAGTACTTGCCCTCGAACTCTATCTTGCGAGCCTCCTCAAACGACTTTGCAAGAGCCTCGGCCTTATCCTTGCCATAAGAGCTTACAGCAATAACACGACCGCCATTGGTTACTACATTGCCATCCTTAAGGGCTGTGCCCGAGTGGAATACAACAGAACCTTCAACCTTGTCGAGACCATTAATTACAAAGCCCTTCTTGTAAGCCTCTGGATAGCCACCGCTTACAAGCATAACGCATACAGCAGCACGTGGGTCAAATTCTATCTCTCGCTTATCGAGGTCGCCTGCGGCAACGCCCTCAAAAAGGTCTACTATATCACTCTTAAGGCGAAGCATAACGCTCTCGGTTTCTGGGTCGCCCATACGACAGTTATACTCGATAACCATAGGCTCGCCTTCAACATTAATCAAACCAAAGAAGATAAAGCCCTTATAGTCGATGCCTTCCTGGGCCAATCCTTCTACTGTAGGACGGATAATACGATCGTCTACCTTCTTCATCCAAGCCTCATCGGCAAAAGGTACTGGAGTAACGCTACCCATACCACCAGTATTCAGGCCAGTATCGTGCTCGCCAATGCGCTTGTAGTCCTTAGCCTCTGGCAATATCTTATAGTTCTTGCCGTCGGTCAACACAAATACCGAACATTCAATACCGCTGAGGAACTCCTCAATAACCACGCGGGCAGAAGCGTTGCCAAACATACCGCCAAGCATATCCTTAAGTTCCTTCTTAGCCTCCTCAAGAGTAGGAACAATAAGCACGCCCTTGCCAGCACACAAACCGTCGGCCTTAAGCACATAAGGAGCCTTGAGAGTTTCAAGGAACTTAAGTCCCTCCTCAAGTGTTGTGCCGTCGAATGTCTCATACTTAGCAGTAGGGATATTGTGGCGCATCATAAAACGCTTGGCAAAGTCCTTGCTGCCTTCAAGCACAGCACCAGCTTTTGACGGACCTATAACAGGAATGTTCTTTGTGCGCTCGTCGTCGCGGAAATCGTCATATACACCCTTAACCAATGGATCCTCTGGGCCTACAACAACCATATCAATGGCATTTTCAACGCAGAATTGTTTCAAAGCTTCAAAATCATCAGCCTTGATGTCAACGTTCTCGCCTACCTCTGCTGTTCCGGCATTACCGGGAGCAATGTATAGTTTTTCACACTTGTCGCTTTGGGCGATCTTCCATGCCAAGGCGTGCTCTCTGCCGCCACTTCCCAACAAAAGAACTTTCATCTCTTATATTGTTTTTATGTTAAACAGTAGCCCCACCCCCTACTCCTCCACATAGGGAGGAGAGTAGAGTGTGTGCCGCTTGAGTTTTTTTATTGATATTAATTATAAAAGCCTTACTTCAGATAATCGAAGAAATACTGGCTTATGCGCTCGTGCAAATGAGTGCTCTGATGTCCGCGCATGTTGTGCGGTTCGCCAGGATAGACAAAGAAGTCGGGCTGTGTGCCAGCTGCAATACATGCCTTGATGAATGTGAGGCAATGTTGAGGTACAACAGTTGCGTCGTTGTAGCCTGTGATAATCTGCAACTTACCCTTGAGGTCCTTTGCCTTGTATAGCAATGATGTTTTCTTGTAACCCTCTGGATTTGTCTGAGGAGTATCCATATAGCGTTCGCCATACATCACCTCGTACCAATGCCAATCGATAACTGGACCACCAGCTACACCAACCTTAAACACATCGGGATAGTTGGTCATAAGCGAGATAGTCATAAAGCCACCAAAGCTCCATCCATGTACACCAATGCGGTCGGCATCAACATAAGGCAGAGTCTTCAAGTATTCCACACCCTTCATCTGGTCCTTCATCTCCTCCTGACCAAGCTGGCGGAATGTAGCCTGCTCAAATGCCTTGCCACGATTCTCCGAACCACGGTTGTCGAGAATAAAGAGCAGATAGCCATTCTGTGCCATGTATGTCTCCCATGAGCGTGAAGAGTAATGCCAACGAGCGTCAACATTATGAGCGTGAGGTCCACCATATACATATATTATAGTAGGATACTTCTTCTTAGGGTCGAAGTTAGTAGGCTTCACCATACGCCAGTAAAGGTCGGTTTCGCCGTCAGCAGCCTTAACAGTTCCGCACGAATACTCAGGAACATTGTATCCCTTCCAAGGATCCTCAGCATGGAAGTAGCTAAGCTTTTTGCCATTCTCGGTATTCACAATAGCGATATTGTTGGGAACATCAGGCGAAGAGTATTTGTCGAATACAAATGCTCCGCTCACACTCAACAATCCATTATGCCAACCATTGCCAGTCTCGTCTACACGAGTGCGCTTGCCTGTCTTAACATCAACGGCAAAGAGGTTGCGCTGGATTGGATTAATCTCGTTAGAGGCAATAATGATGCTCTTGCGCTTGGCGTTAAAGCCAAGTACTTCCATCACAACCCACTTGCCAGATGTAAGCTGCTTGATATCAAGCGACTCTGTGTTGTGGGACATGCGGCTGCCATGCTTGCCAAGAGTGCAAAGATAAAGGTGGTTGTAACCATCCTTCTGGCTCTGCATTATAAACTGGCTGTTGTCCCATGGCAAGAACATTATAGGATGCTGTGGCTCAACATACTTCTCGTCGGTTTCGCGATATAGCTCGCCAGTCTTTTCGCCTGTAGTAGCGTTGTAGCTAACAAGACGGCAGTCGTTCTGGTCGCGATTTAGCTCGAACATATATATTGTCTTGTCGTCTGGGCTCCATGAGATATTGGTGAAATAGCGGTCCTTAGGATTGCCAGCCTTAAGATATATTGTCTTGCCGGTAGCCGAGTCGAACACACCAACAGTAACCTCGTGCGATGTCTCACCAGTCATAGGATATTTGTCAGGAGCAGCTACGGCGCTGCAAGTCTGAGTTTCTGGATGATTGAAATAATCTATCTCTGGGATAGTTACCTGAGGATAGTCAACCACCATCGACTGGTCCATACGATAGAAGGCAAGCTTAGTGCCGTCGTTGCTGAAGAAAGTGCCTTTATGGATGCCAAACTCGTCGCGATGAACACTCTGTCCGTATACAATCTCGCGTGAACCATCCTTAGAGAGTTGCCACTCCTTGGCGCCACGACGCACGTAAAGATTGTTGTCACGAAGAATAGCCATAGCGCCACTCTTGTAGTTGCTCTCAAGCAGATTGTCGCTATCGGCAATCTCAGTCTCGCTTACAAGACTATGCTTCTTGAAGTCAACGGTATAGATGTTGGCTCCATCGCGCAATACCACAACCGACTTGTCGGCATATGGGAACTTGGCACCACCAAGCGAATTAACCTTAATGGAACGTGTAGGAGCAATCCATTGGTTTATTTCGCTCTTGTCAAAGAGTTTTGTCTCCTTGCCGTTGGTCTTGTTCACAATATAGCAAGCGTCGCCTTCAAGGCGCACAAGCTGGTCGCCCCACCATGTGCAATAGCGAGACTTAGGAACCATGTTGTAATAGTTGTGTCCACCGAAGTTCAAGTCTTCGAGAGTGAACTCCTTTAGCTGTTGTGCGCTAACAGTTAGCGACGCAAACAAGCCAAACAATAGTGTTGATAGATACTTAATCTTCATCGTCAAAACCTTTTTTATTGAAACCTCTGCCACCCTTACGGTCGCCTTTAAATCCCTTGCCAAACGATTTTTCTCCATCACGTCCACGTCCGAATGACTTGCCACCACGCTTGCCGAATGATTTCTCCTCATCGCGATCGAAGCGCTTGCCACCAAACGATTTCTCCTCATCACGGTTAAAGCGCTTGCCACCAAATGAGCCACGTCTATCGTCGTTATCCTTGCGACGCTCAAAAGAACGGAACTTGAATGAGCGAATATCTGCCTCGGCATTCTCTGCATCCTCATCAAGACGTTTCTTAAACTCACGGTTCTTCTTAAAGCGATGCTTCTCGGCCATCTGGCGTTTCTCATCCTCTGTCTTAACGATACCACCCTCTTGACGGAACTCCTTCATGGTGCCGTCAAAGATGCTGTACTTGCGGAACTCGCATTCGAGCGAACCGTTGAATACAGGTATCTTGATTGAAGGCTTAAGACCAATAGCCTCGAAACACTCCTGACGATAGCTAAGAACCCATGCCTCGTTGCCCATGAAAGCGTGCTTAAGACGCTCGCCAATCATCTTGTATGTATTGAGGAGGTTAGGTGTAGAGATACGCTCGCCATAAGGAGGATTTACAACGAGTATACTCTTCTCGGCAGGCTTGGTAAAGTCCTTGAAGTCGGCACAATCGATAGTAATGTCCTTAGAAAGACCAGCGGCACGAACATTAAGACGAGCTGTATTTACAGCCTTCATATCAATGTCGTAGCCATATATATGGTGTGTAAACTCACGCTCCTGAGAGTCGTCATTATAAATAGTGTCAAACAACTCGGCATCAAAGTCGGGCCACTTCTCAAAAGCAAACTCCTTGCGGAATACACCCGGGCTCATGTTGCGTGCAATAAGCGCAGCCTCGATAGCCAATGTACCTGAGCCACACATCGGATCGATGAAATCGGTCTCACCCTTCCAACCAGTCATCAATATCATACCGGCAGCAAGCACCTCGTTAAGAGGAGCCTCAACAGACTCCTGACGACAGCCGCGACGATGAAGCGACTCGCCACTTGAGTCGAGTGATAGTGTTGCGGCAGTCTCGGCTATATGAATATTTAGACGAATATCAGGATTGCTTACTGAGATATTGGGACGTGTGCCAGTCTTCTCGCGGAACTGGTCGACAATGGCATCCTTAACCTTATATGTCACAAAGCGCGAATTTCTAAACTCCTCCGAATAAACAACAGAGTCAACCGAGAATGTTTTTCCCTTCTCGATATACTGGCTCCAGTCTATCTTCTTAATTTCTTCATAGACATCGTCGGCAGAAGCAGCCTTGAATTTGGCAATAGGTTTAAGAATACGTATTGCAGTATGAAGCTGGAAATTAGCGCGATACATCATCTCCTTGTCACCGGTAAACGAAACCATACGTCTACCAATCTGCACATTATTAGCACCAATCTGTGTAAGTTCTTTTGCCAGGACGGGCTCCAGGCCCATAAAGGTCTTGGCAATAAGTTCAAAATCATTCATATTTTTAGTAAACTGTTTTATTTTCTTTATCTAATGCTATGTTGTTTCACATCGTTTAATAGTGTCGGCCTGCATGTCTTCAGTAACCCACATGTTTGCGCCTATTACACACCCGTTGCCAATTGTTATACGTCCAAGAACCGTGGCATTGGCATATATAATAACGTTGTTGCCGATAATTGGATGACGTGGAATTCCTTTTATAGGATTGCCTTCCGCATCAAGCGGAAAGCTCTTTGCGCCAAGCGTAACGCCCTGGTATATTTTCACATTATCACCAATAACACATGTTGCACCTATCACAACACCCGTACCATGGTCTATTGTGAAATACTTTCCTATCCTTGCGTTTGGATGTATGTCTATACCTGTTTCAGAATGTGCAAGCTCTGTCAGCATTCTTGGAATTAGAGGCACACCAAGCAACGCCAGCTCATGTGCCACACGATAGTTGGTCAAGGTCTTGATTATAGGATAGCAAGATATTACCTCACTTGTGCTTTCAGCAGCTGGGTCGCCGTTGAAAGCCGCAATTACATCAGTACTTAACACCTCGCGTATAGCTGGTAGTCGCTCAATAAGTTGCGACGACAGTTTGTGGGCAATTTGCTTGATATTGCAATTGCACTTATCGTCAGCATTATATTCCATAAAACATAATCCAGCTTGAATCTGTTGACTCAACAAGTGGTAGAGTCGTTCCACATCTACACCTATATGATAATGAAGCGTGTGTATGTTAACCGAAGAATTGCCATAGTAGCCGGGAAAAAGAATCGCCCTTAACAACATAACTATCTCTTCGAGGATTTTCCCCGAAGGTAAAGGATTGCCGTCACGATGCGGATGGAATAGCCCCTTAAAAGATTGGGGGGTGGACAACTTGTCCACCGTTGTGGCGAGCGTTTGCATTAAGTTATTGTCACTCATTTGTTTCTGTTCGAATTTTCAATAAGTTTCTCCCTGTCTATATTGGTAATGGGGCAACAAAAGCTATAGCTTAACTTTTATGGCACAAAATTACTAATAATAATCAAGAAATCGCACATAATTGTCCAAATTATTACATTTCTTTTTATTTAATCGCGCTAACGCACACCTTGCCATATAGCGCTTGGCATTTTAAGCGAAACAATCAATGTACCGTTATCCGAACGTGCGGATATACCACATGCCCGCGCCCCGGTATATTCTCCCAAGTCGCGCATTATTTGACAGCAAACAAGGAAGTCGACATCTGGGGTTAACGACGAGAACAAGCCAACAGGCGATATTGCGTACAATGAATCCAATATTATGTCTACATCTATATAGTTGTCGGCCGTTTCACGCTCTACTATCTTTGGCTTTTTGCCCTTATTCTTTTTACGAAGAATGGCAAGCAGCAAGTTGATGGACACATTTGGAGCAGCAAGCGTACCGGCGGTATTCAACACATTTGCGGCATGCGAAATCAGAGTTGTATACAGGGTTTTGTAATATTCAGCCAGTTCGGCAAGAACATTATCATCTACCGTCGAATCCTCTGACGCAATTAATTGTTTTAGGCGTGAAGGATAATACATGGTTTCGTGCTTCAACGACGACAAGCAATTGTCAAGCACATTACACGACACATACAATCTGTCACTATCCATTTCTACACGGCGCAATTGATCGGAAGCATCATTTTGCGCGTCTGCCAGTTTGCCAACAAGCTTATTATCCTCTTCAAGGCAAGAACGTATCTCATTAAAAAGTGACAAAAACACTTTTGGACATTTTTTTGCTGTATACGACAAAGCATCGTTTTTGGCATCTTGCCCGTTAAGTTTCCATATCTCATCTATCTTATGCAATTTATAGTCGGTTGTGGTATGCTTATCCTTTAGCACATTGTTTATAGAGTTGATTTGGTCTATATACAAATGCAGATGCATACGTTGACGATAATACAGAAGATAATATGCCGGGAATATGCCAAGTAACAAGGCAACAAGCATAATAATGGCTATGTTGCGGTTGTTGTTGGCCTTCTGCATAGTATAGACATACGACGCCAAAGTGTTGTCGGCACTAACCTCTCTAAACAGCTGAGTGTAAACAGTATTGTTGTAATTGTACAAGTTCCATCTGTGCAAGGCAAGAGCGGCCACAGCTGTCTCGTTACGAATATCGAGTATGATGTTGAAATCAACTTTCGCGCTATCACGCAGCCATGTCAGTTCGGCTGCCTTTGCTGGATAATCGCCATTGAGCCGAAGCAACTTTGACTTTCTTGTTGCAGCAGGATGCGCCATGGCATACGATTGATTGAGGTAATGCAAACAGCTATCGGCAAACGATATTGTCCGCATGTAATTTCCTTTTACATTAGAGAAATATGCACTATCGGCAAAAGCATTAGCACGAGCTGTGGCCAATTCTTTCTTTTCAATATTGTTGGCAAACAATTGCGAGCCTCCTGCAAGCATTATGGCAACAATAGCCATACGGACTATTCCTTTTGGCAAGCGAAAATAGAATCGGCTGCCTACACCTATCTTGCTTTCTACACCAATGGTACATACTTTAAAGATGGCACTAAGCTTGCGATACTTTTCGATAATTCCCTTGCAGTTGATCAATCCAAAACCATGTCCATGTTCTGTGTCTGTATTGGTAGTGTCGTTTATCAACTTATGCTTAAAAACATCACTCGCCTGCTCGTCTGTCATACCACAACCGTTATCGGCTATAGATATTTCCACATATTCATCTGTATCAACAGAAGAAACAGAAACGACACCACCAGAGGGAGTATAACGGCGAGCGTTTTCAACCATAGTATTGAGCATGAACAATGTAAGTACGCGGTCTGCCTTAACGACAGAATCGGTACTTTTTACGTCCAACTCTATTCCGTGCAATCTGAATGTCATAGAGTTCTGCTTTAACATCTCAAACAGTTGGGCAAGGCAGAAACTCTCCACACGTAGTTGAAAATCGCCTTGCTTCAGTTGTATCCAATGAGTCAGTTGTCTGTTGCTTGCGTCTATTGAGTCTAAGAGTTGCATTACGTAGTCCATACATGCCTTACGCTTTTCCGAACGTCCAACCAATCTAAGGGTTGCTATCTCGCGTTGCATACGACTAATTAATGGCGTTACCGTAGAGGCAAGCCACACCTTGGCGCGTTGTTCTATATTGCGCTCTCTAAGACGGTTTAGTTTATTGGCACTTACTAATGTGTCCTCTTTTGTTTCTTCAACAGCATCCTTCAGGTTTTCTATTCGCTTCAGGCTATCCTTTTTCCACTCGTCAAGAGGCTTCCTTAATTCGTCTATTGAAGGTACATTGTTGTGCTTGTGTCGCCAATAACCAAAATAGACGAGCATAACCACAATGAGGACAATAATTACTATAACGGCAACTATCATCATGTCAAGCTGTCGTAATGAGACATTAAGTTGTTCGGCACGAGCCTCCAAGAATCGATCTTGTCGAGAGTAGTCTTGTAAGTCAAGGTAGATATTGCGATTATAGTCGCTTTGTGCCTTATTGTCGATTGCAGCATACACTATGCTCAACTGCTCACGTATAGAGGCCACCAAATCAGGAGCCGCATTAATGGCTGTATCTCGCTTTAAGGCATTCTCCAAACACACTAAAGCCGATTGATAATCGGATATCGAGCGATAGGCCTCAGACAAGGTACGCCATGCACCTGCTGTTTGATAAACATCGCCATATTGCTCGAATATCTCAAGAGCACGCTGGGCAAGATTACCAGCCAGCAAACTGTCTGGCATCATATATACATTTAAGTAATCAATCTCTTGCACGTTGTTTTGCATAAGCTTACGTCTATCGCTGTACACTTGTAGATGTTCGCTTATAGCCTGCATGGAGTTGGCCTCCCAAAAGTTGTAATTATATTGGCGCGACAGTAGATAGCAACGCATAAGATAATCAAATTCCGACTGCATAAGTTCATCATGAGAACGTGCGTTAAGCACTCCTCCGGCACCTATATTATAATAGTAGGCAAGCAGTTGGGCAGTATCCTTAACAATAGGTCCGACTGGGTCAATCTCCGACAAAACCTCAGAAGATTTAAGATGTTGGCCTACATAAAAAAGGTAGGTTGAAAACACTATGGAATATTCGGATTTTGCGTATACAAGACGACGTTGCTGACGTGCATCAAGCAAGTTCTCATCTTCTTGAAGACGCCTCATACACTCTTGCGCCTGTTGGGTGTAATGATAAAAGTTCTTGTTCTCGGAACGACGTTGGCACAATCGCATAAGCTGTACATTGGCAACCAACAACTCAAGCTGATTGTCTGTGTTTTGAAGCACCTCGTTAAGCATTGAGTCGGCCTTGGCATAATTCATCTTAACTATATTTACAAAAGCAAGATTGTTAAGCGCCTCTGCCTTGCCATCTGGATACGAAGCCGACAAAGCCAAAGCCTGAGAAGCAAAATGCTGTGTAGAATCAAGGCTGCGATAATGATAAGAATAGGCTGCGTCGTTAAGGCGGTTTACTTTTGGCCTGATATTATCAGGTCCACATGCAGTAAATGTGCCCAACAAAAGCAACATTAAAAGTATATGTACATAACGTGAAGGTTGTACGTGTTTACCCATTATATCAATATATATAAAATAAGTACTTGGCAATTAATGATTACAAAGATATACAAAAAACATCAACCTCAATAATTAGATGTAAATATTTTTATGTTAAAGCCACAAAAAATAGGCTGTGCATTCACACAATTCAAGTTTTTATCGTACCTTTGCAAGCATAATTAATCAAAATAACCAAGTGAACCTCGTCAATAGTAAATGGAGAAAATAAGAATTAAAGACATCGCAGAAAGAGCAGGGGTCTCGGTAGGTACCGTAGACAGAGTGCTGCACAACCGTCCTAATGTTTCAAAACCAGCAAGAGAAAAGGTTGAAGAAGCACTAAAAGAGATGAATTATCAGCCGAATGTCTATGCCAGCGCATTGGCTTACAACAAGTCATATGTATTCAATATGCTTCTACCCCAACATGAATCGGAAGCTTATTGGGAGGAAATAGAACAAGGCGTAAAAAAAGCAATTGACGTGAGACGCGACTTTCATATCGATGTGAAACTGCTGTATTACGAGCGATTCAACAATGCTTCTTTCATCGAAAAATACACAGAATGTCTTAGTTCTAATCCTAATGGAGTGATTATTGTCCCTGCCGAAATCGAAGTGACAAGAGAATTCACAGACAAACTGCACGAGCTACAGATTCCATTTATCATGCTCGACTCTTATATGCCAGACCTTAAGCCTCTGTCTTTCTTTGGACAAGATTCTTTCTGTAGTGGCTATTTCGCAGCAAAGATGCTTATGCTTATAGCTTCTAACCAAAAGGAGATAATGCTATTTAAACAAATAAAGGACGGACGCGTTACAAGTAAGCAGCAGGTAAACAGAGAGGTTGGATTTCGTCACTATATGCACGACCACTTCCCTAATATCAAAATCACAGAGTTCTGCATCCCATTCAAAGGAACACGAAGCGAATACGACAGCATGATTAAGGAGTTCTTTGAGAAGCATCCTGATGTGCACCATTGCATAACGCTCAATTCTAAAGCTCATATTATAGGCGAGTACTTGCTGCGCAACAATATTCGCGACATACAGATTATGGGGTATGATATGGTTGCAAAGAATGCTGAATGTCTGCGTCAGAACAGCATCTCTTTCCTTATCGCCCAGCATGGATATCAACAAGGATATAGCTGTGTTGACACTTTGTTTAAAGCTATCGTGCTACGCAAGAAGGTGCAACCTGTAAACTATATGCCTATAGAATTGCTCACAAAAGAAAATGTAGACTTCTATCGACGTACACAGTTGTAGACTGTGATTCGTTTACAAATTAGCTCTTTATAAATTATGGCAAACAACAAGAAAGGATTTCTGGCACTTAGTCCGCTACTGGTGTTTATTTTTATATATCTTGTCACATCTATAGTGGCAGGCGACTTCTATAAAATGCCCATCAGCGTGGCCTTTATGCTATCAAGTATCTATGCTGTAGGCATGGCGGCATATGGCAAGGGTCTTAAAAACAGCATTGACACATTTAGCCGTGGTGCCAGCGCTCGCAACATAATGCTGATGTTGTGGATCTTTATTCTTGCTGGAGCCTTTGCCAATGCTGCAAAAATGATAGGAGCTGTAGACGCTACGGTAAACGTTATGCTGTCTATACTTCCAGACAATATGTTGTTGCCAGGATTGTTTCTTGCAACGTGTTTTATCAGTCTGTCGATAGGTACAAGTGTAGGTACTATTGTTGCCCTTGTACCTATTGCCGCAGGACTTGCACAATCTACGGGTATGAGTTCTGCACTTCTAACTGCAATAGTAGTGGGCGGAGCTTTCTTTGGCGACAACCTTTCATTTATTTCTGATACAACGATAGCTGCCACAAGTTCGCAGGGATGCAGTATGAAAGACAAGTTCCGTGTCAACTTCTTCATCACTTTGCCTGCTGCTATCATTACTCTTGCCATATACACATTTTTAGGAACCGACCTGCATACCAATACTTGCACTCATGGGGCCAATATTGTGAAGGTGATTCCCTACTTTGCTGTACTTATAACTGCAATAGCCGGGCTTGATGTTATGACTGTACTTGTTTTAGGCATTTCATTAACTGGTATTGTTGGTATTGCAACAGGAACCACTAACTTATTTGACTGGATGCACTCTATGGGAGACGGCATTATGGGTATGGGCGAACTTATTATTGTAACCATGCTTGCCGGTGGTTTGTTCGAGATAGTAAAAAGCAAGGGAGGTGTAGAATATATCATAGAATCTATATCTTCGCGCATAAAAGGCAAACGTGGTGCCGAAGCTGTAATAGGTCTAATTGTGGCTGTAATTGACATCTGCACAGCAAACAATACTGTGGCCATAATATCTGTTGGAAATATTGCAAAGCGTATTGGCGAGAAGTATGGACTTGACCGTCGAAAGACTGCCAGTCTGCTTGACACATGCTCGTGCTGCATGCAAGCTATTATACCATATGGAGCACAAATGCTGATGGCATCAGGACTGTCAAAGGTTAATCCGGTAAACATAATTCCTTACTTGTACTACCCTTTCGTACTTGCCATATGCGTTGTGTCTGCTATTTTATTGCGTCTGCCTAGAAGATACTCATAAGTTTGGCGCAAAGGCGCAAAAAAAAGAAAACCACATTAATAATAATGTACCGACATGAATATTATTAAGAGAAACTTTCTACGACTGTTGCGACTTGGCGCTTTCGGCGAAAACGAGGTTATAGAGCCAATGTCTAAGTTTAAGTGGGAGGTGATATTTCATATTGCCAATATTCACAATGTTGTTGGTGTCATCTTTGATGGTATTGCTAAAAACAAGGAGAACGAGGCGCTTATCCCACAAGACATTATACTTAAATACAAGAAGATATTGGATGAAGAAGGCTATGGCATCAAGTCTCAAGCCACGGGGTCAAGACCTTCTGTACAACTTCCTGATGCAGGCCTTTCACATATGTGCAACGGCTTTCTTAATGCTCGTCTTAAACGCATAAGAGAAAATGAGCCTCAATCGGCAGATGCTTCTGTAGAGACTCTTAATATGCTTGACATCATCGTGCAAGCAACAGAATGTACCATGACATACGGTTTGTCGTTTGCTACAATACTCCGAATTGGCATCTATCTTAGGGTGGATGGTGACAAAATCGATTTTGTTAAATTGGAAAATTGGTTACGCAAGCTAAACCTAACACGTATGGCGCAACTTGAAGGAAGCATTCTTATTGATATCTTTGGATTTGAAATTGATGAGATTCCTTTCGTGAACAAGATGGAACCGAGTGCCCATAAAATAGCTATCGAAGCATTGGAGAAACCAATACGTATTGACATTGAGGAATGGAAGATAAGTCAGAAATCAACTATCTTCCTTGCCAACAACTCGAAAGCAATGATGAAAACGGTAAAGAATTGCATGAAGTACTTCTTCTTCGCACCTGTTGAGGCTTCATCCAATTTCTTGCATCGTTTTGCAAGCAGCCTGTCTAATCTGGAAGAATAGAAAACAAAATAATGTTAATTACTTATCATATCATACAATAAAATATCAGTTGTTGTATTTTACTATAGAGTAAACAATAGATATAATATAAACATAATAAGGATATGAAGATTTATAAAAACAGGGTAAAGGCTACCACTATGATAGGTCTTACGGCTTTAGCTATCACTTCGTGTGCATCATCTAACAAAGTACAAAAAGATAATGTCGTGGTAAAGCCAGATAATATTCAAAACATGGAAGATATGGATAACAGCTATCTTATACTGTCTGACGCACAACTTTCGGCTGTGAACAAAGGAAATACTTTTGCACTTAATCTGTTCCGCACTCAGGCAGGAATGGACTCTAAAGTTGTGTCTCCTCTAAGCGTGGCTTATCTTATGGGTATGCTTGCCAATGGTGCTGAAGGAAACACTCAGACAGAGATAATGAAAACATTGGGCATGAACGATGTTTCGTTAGAAACCTTGAACGAGGCTTACAAGGCAATTATCAATACTGCTTCAACTCTCGACAAGCAGACTACTGTAAACATTGCCAACTGCATCGCTGTAAACCAGCAAATAAGCATAAAGGATAAGTATAAGAAGGCTATGTTGCAAACATACAACGCGCAAGTTGAGAGTATGAATTTTGCAGGCGACGCTCTTAAACGAATCAACAATTGGTGTGACAAACAGACTAATGGTATGATTCCTTCAATCATAGATCAGCTTAACCCAAACGCTATCGCTGTTATTATGAATGCCATCTACTTCAATGGTACATGGGATAAGAAATTCGACAAGAACGACACCAAGAAAGAGCCATTTAAAGGATATACACGTGATATAAAGCGTGTAGATATGATGCATCAAAACGCTAAGTTCGACTTTGTCGAACAGGAGGATTTCTCTGCCATTAACCTGCCTTATGGCAACGGCACATATAATATGACGGTTATTCTTCCACACGACGGCAAGTCTACAACCGAGATAATGGAAAAGCTTAACGCTGAAAAACTGTCTGAGTTGAATAACAATATGGAGAAGTGTATCGTTGATTTGAAATTGCCTCGATTCAGTACCTCTACCGAAACTCAGCTCAACAAACCTATATCCAACCTTGGTGCGCCATCTATGTTTATATCAAGCCAGGCTGACTTTAGTAAGATATCCGACACACCAATGTTCATATCATCTATGCTCCAAAAGGCAAAGATTGAGGTAAGCGAGGAAGGAACAAAAGCTGCAGCAGTTACAGCTGGTGTAATGATGATGTCGGCATTACCATCTGAACAACCACGAAGAGTTGAATTTCATGCCGATCACCCCTTTGTTTACTTAATAACCGAAAGTCATACCGGAGCTATATTCTTTATCGGACAATATACAGGCGATAATCTATAAATAGTATTTAAACAAAAATAGTGACAACCAATTGGTTGTCACTATTTTTGTTTATACTGTTGTGTGTATTAGTTGTTAACACTACCACCCACAATGTCAAGCAATTCGTTAGTAATAGCCTGCTGACGGCTTTTGTTGTACTGAAGATTAAGCTCACGAAGAATCTCGTCGGCATTGTCTGTAGCTGTCTGCATTGCTACCATACGAGCGGCATGCTCACTGGCTATACTGTCGAGCAGAGCTGTGTAAAGCATCAAATGCAAGTACTTAGGGATAAGCTGTGAGAGAACTGTATTCATGTCAGGCTCAACAATGAAGTTATCGTTGAGCGGACGAACATTTTCCTCCTGCTTTTGTTCCTGTACAGAAGCTTTTTTCTTAAGATACTCTTGCGCCTCTTTTGAGGTTACCGTAGAGTTAAGGTCGCGAGATCGGTCGCGCTTCAACTCCTCGGTAATGTCAATAGGAAGGAAGTTCTTGCGAGTAAGTATCTGCGATCCTGCACTCTTGAAATGATGATAAATCATCTCTACACGATCAATCTCACCACTTACAAACTTCTGCCCTATCTCACGGGCTATTTCAATACATTGCTTCACGTTTGGCTTTTCGGCAAGACCAGTAAAGTCGCCAGCCACATGAAGCCCCATTTTAGCCGTCTTCTCAGCAACCTTTCGTCCAATTGGGTAGACAATAATATTGTCCTTGCCCAATTTCTCAGAATACTCGTCAACAATATGCTGAAGCAGACGAATGACATTTGCATTGAATCCTCCACACAAACTACTGTTGGAAGCATATACCACCAAAGCTACACGCTTCACAGGACGCTCAACATTGAATACGGTTGTAGCATCTGCCTCTGAAGCGAGAAAAGTCTTGAGGATATGCTCAAGCATCGTCTCGTAGGGAAGCATGTTCTCAATCATCTGCTGGGCATGATGGAGCTTGGAAGAAGCCACCATCTTCATCGCACTCGTAATCTTACGTGTGCTGTTGACCGATGTGAGTCTGTTTTTGATTTCTTTGAGCGACGGCATAAGCTATTACTTTTTATACTGACCTGCTACATCAGCCATAGTCTGTTCGAGAACAGCTGTTAGCGAATCGTCAATCTTACCACTTGCCAAAGTATCTATGACATCTGCATGCTGTGAGCGCATCTTATCGAGGAAAGTCTCCTGACACTCACGTACCTTCTCTACTGGCACGTTATGCATCAAACCGTGAGTTCCACAATAGATTATGGCAATCTGCTCACCTACTGGCATCGGACTATACTGTGGCTGGATAAGAAGTTGGTTGTTCTTACGACCACGGTCGATAGTCATGGCTGTAACGGCATCCATATCACTTGAGAACTTTGAGAAAGCCTCAAGCTCACGATACTGAGCCATATCTATCTTCAATGTACCAGCTACCTTCTTCATACTCTTTATCTGAGCCGAGCCACCTACACGCGATACCGAGATACCAACGTTAACAGCAGGACGGAAACCCTGGTTAAAGAGGTCACTCTCAAGGTAAATCTGACCATCTGTAATAGAAATTACATTGGTAGGAATATAGGCAGAAACGTCACCAGCCTGAGTCTCGATGATAGGAAGGGCTGTCAAAGAACCACCACCCTTTACATGACCCTTCATACATTCTGGCAGGTCGTTCATCTGCTCGGCTACCTCTTGCTGATCGTTGATACGTGCAGCACGCTCCAACAAACGTGAATGCAAATAGAACACATCACCAGGATAAGCCTCACGTCCTGAAGGACGACGAAGAATCAAAGATACCTCACGATAAGCAACAGCCTGCTTAGAAAGGTCATCGTATACTACAAGTGCCGAATAACCACGATCGCGGAAATATTCACCAATGGCAGCACCTGCAAATGGTGCATAATACTGCATAGCTGCAGGATCGGCAGCAGTAGCAGCCACAATTATTGTGTAAGGCATTGCACCGTGCTGCTTCAAGTTCTCTACAAGAGCTGCAACAGTAGAAGCCTTCTGACCAATGGCTACGTAAATACAATAAACTGGCTTACCTGCTTCGTAGAAACTCTTCTGATTGATAATGGTATCTACGGCAATAGCTGTCTTACCAGTCTGACGGTCACCAATAATAAGCTCACGCTGACCACGACCGATAGGAATCATCGAGTCAACCGATTTCAAGCCTGTCTGTAATGGCTCCTTAACCGGCTGACGATAGATAACACCTGGAGCCTTACGGTCAAGCGGCATCTCAAAAGCACCAGTCATGTCTATCTCACCCTTGCCGTCAATTGCCTGACCAAGAGGGTTGATGACACGTCCGAGCATATTGTCGTTTACGCGTATAGAAGCGATGCGCTTGGTACGCTTAACAACCATGCCCTCCTTAATGCCCTCTGTAGAACCAAGGAGCACACAACCTACGTTGTCCTCCTCAAGGTTCATAACGATTGCCATGGTGCCATTCTCAAATTCGAGAAGTTCGTTGGCTTCAGCATTGCGCAGACCATATATACGAGCTACACCATCGCTGACCTCAAGCACGGTTCCTACCTCGTCAAACTTCTGGCTATTGTTAATGCCTTGAAGTTGTTCGAGAAGCACCTGTGACACTTCGCTTGGTTTTATTTTATCTGACATATACTTTTTTAAAGTTAATTAATTAAGCTGTGACAGAATGGTGTTGAGCTGTCTCTTCACGCTGGCATCCATACGATAGGTGTCATATTCGAGCACGAATCCACCTATTATATTAGGATTTACCTCGGTCTGGAACTCAACTGTGCCATTTGTCCTTCCCTCAACCAACTGTCGCATCTTCTTCTCTGTGTTAGAGTCGATGGGGCAAGCAGTCGTTAGTTTAGCACTGATTAGATTGTTATGCTTTCTGTACAGAGTAACAAACGAGTTGGCAATGAATTGCATGATACTCTCACGGTCTTCTTTAAGCACAAGGGCTACAAAACGCTTTGTTAAGTCGCACGTTCCTCCAGCTGATGCCGTGAGGAGCAGACTCTCCTTCTGCTTCTTCGAGAGCATGGGATTATCTATCGTAACCCTCAGTGCAGGCGTTGTGGAGTAGCTATGGGCAAGAGTCTGCATATCTGCATACACCTTGTCTGCCTCCTTAGCCTCAATGCCAGCCTTTAGCAAGGCACGCGCATATCTGACCGATATTAATCCTAAATCCATAGCTTATACTTATTTATTATTAGCTGTAACTTCATCAAGCATCTGGTTAATATAATCCATCTGTGCCTTATCAGTGCCGAGTTTCTGGCGCAAGACCTTCTCCGAAATCTCAACACTCAACGCAGCTACCTGCTGGCGAATCTCGCTGATTGCAGCCTGTTTCTGGCTTTCAATCTCTGCCTTAGCATCATTAATGATGCGGGCGCTTTCCTCACGAGCTTTCTCCTGAGCCTGTGCCACGATAGCTTCACGAGTAGACGCAGCCTCTTTTAGTATAATGGCTTGCTTCTCTCGTGCTTCCTGAAGCATAGACTCACTTTCCTGCTTGATATTCTCAAGTTTGGCAGTAGCCTTCTGCGCCTTGGACAGACTCTCGTCGATGTACTTCTTGCGCTTGTCTACCATAACGATAATAGCGGGGAAGCCGAACTTGGCGAGCACGAAGAACACCACTAAGAATGCCAGAAGCATCCAGAAGAGGAGTCCAAGGTCAGGAGTTAATATTGATGGCAATGTACTAAAATCCATTTGCAATATTTTACGAACTCTGTGTTCCTATTACGTAAGGGCACGACACCTTACTTGATAAGGAACGCACAAGCTACGATAGCGAACAATGCACAACCCTCAACGAAAGCAGAGGTAAGAATCATGTTTGTCTGAATCTTGCCAGAAGCCTCAGGCTGACGTGCAATAGCATCCATGGCGCTACCGCCAATCTTGCCAATACCCAAACCTGCGCCAATAACTGCAATACCTGCTCCAAGACCGCAGCCCAGCTGTGCCAGACCTTCAGCAGCCAAAAGTGATGAAATAATCATAGTTGTTTAAAATTTTTTAGTTGTTATTTTTTTTGTTGTTTAATCTATTTGTTTATTAAGCCTCAGCCTCCTCTTCCTTCTGGGCAAGACCGATGAACACGGCGCTCAACAAAGTGAAGACATAAGCCTGAATGAATGCCACAAGCACTTCAAGACAGTTCATGAAGAGCATCATTATAGCACTTACGAGGTTCAAACCGATACCGTAACCCACGCCCATCGACCATCCAAGGAAGATAACGCATGTGAAACTCAATATAATTGCGTGACCTGCCATCATATTGGCAAAGAGACGAACCATAAGAGCGAACGGCTTGGTGAAAACACCGAAGAATTCGATAACTGGCATCAATGGCACCGGATAAGCCTTAAGGAATACCGGCACATGTGGCCAAAAGATATCTTTCCAATACTCCTTATTGCCAAAGAGGTTAATGGCAATCATAGTGCAGATGGCAAGGAAGAACGTCACATTGATGTTTCCTGTCACATTGGCACCACCTGGGAATATTGGCAGCAAACCAAGAATGTTTGTCGTAAAGATAAAGAAGAATACCGTGAGCAAATAAGGAGCGAACGGCTTGAAATGCTTCTCGCCTATTGACGCCTTTATCACGTCGTCATAAATAGTCATGACGAACATCTCCATCATTCCAACAAATCCGCCAGGAGCCTCACTTCTCTCGTCTTTACCTTTATACCAGTGTGCGCAAGAGAGGAATACTGCTATCAATATGAACACTACAATCCATATCTGAGCAACGGTCTTCGTAATGCTAAGGTCAAGTGGACGCACCTTCGAACCATCAGGCATATTTTCATATATTTTGCCATGATGCTCCGCGTCGAAGAAGAAATTCTTCGGCAAAGTGCTTTCTGTACAGAACGACCATTCACCAGTATTTGAGCTTCTAACTATTATTGGCAACGGTATGCTCAAACTCTTGCCCTCGTAAGAGGCTATATGCCACTCATATGAATCGGACAGATGCTCAAGTACCGTTGTAGGTATATCAAGCGACTTTCCGTCATGACCCGCTTCTTCCGCAAAGGCGAAGGTAGGCATCAATGCCAATACCAAGAGGAGTAATAATGACTTGATCTGTTTCATTATCGTTTATTTATTTTCTTTGTCACACTCAGTATGCGAATTGGTTAGGCGCGAGAAGAACAAAGAGTGATGTACGATCATCCATAGATAGAAGACCATAAACACCAAACAATATTCAAGCATAGCGTCGCGACCAACAGCAATGTAGCAACCCAAGAGAGTGAATAGAGCCAACAGCATTCTGAATCCTGATACAGCCGAGAAATATGTAGGAAGCATCTTTTCATTTGCGTCTGCAATTCTCTTCCATAAATAGATGTCAATCAGCTCCACCACAAGGGCAAAAACCACACTTACAACTAGAGGAGAGACAAGTCCGTCAACATGAGCAAACATGTGCATGGAGATAACACCCAACGACAACACTGTTACAGCCACTACTGTCTGCAAAGCATAGCGTCGGCTTAATCTTGTTGTCTCTGTATTTTTCAGCATGTCAACATTGTTTCATTAAAGTTCAACACAAACATTAACGTTGTTTTTCTGTACTTCAACAAAACCACCCGTTGTCTTCACCTCATGCTCGCCTTCTGAGTCAAAAAAAGCAATACGTCCGTTATTGAGTGTGGAAATGATAGGTGCATGGTTGGCAAGTATCTCAAACTCGCCACTTGTGCCAGGTACAACAACACGGTCTACCTGTCCTACAAACTCCACTTTCTCAGGAGAGACGATTCTTAGATTTAAACTCATAATTCACAAGAATTTAGTGTTTGAGTGGATTAACCCTTAGCAGCCTCAAGAAGTTTCTTACCCTTCGCAATAGCGTCCTCTATGGTACCAACGTTAAGGAATGCCTGCTCTGGTAGGTCGTCTACCTCACCGTCAAGAATCATATTGAAGCCCTTAATGGTGTCCTCTATAGATACCATCACACCCTTAACACCTGTGAACTGCTCTGCAACTGCGAACGGCTGAGAAAGGAAACGCTGCACACGACGTGCACGGTTCACAGTCAGTTTGTCCTCGTCAGAAAGTTCGTCCATACCAAGGATAGCGATAATGTCCTGAAGTTCCTTATAACGCTGAAGAATCTGCTTTACACGCTGAGCGCACTCATAATGTTCCTTACCAACAATCAGCGGGTCAAGAATACGAGATGTAGAGCCCAGAGGATCAACGGCAGGATAGATACCAAGCTCGGTTATCTTACGCGAAAGCTCCGTTGTAGCGTCAAGGTGAGTAAAGGTAGTTGCTGGTGCAGGGTCGGTTAGGTCGTCGGCAGGCACATATACAGCCTGTACTGAGGTAATAGATCCTTTCTTTGTAGAAGTAATACGCTCTTGCATCTGTCCCATCTCACTTGCAAGTGTAGGCTGATAACCTACGGCTGAAGGCATACGACCAAGAAGGGCCGAAACCTCAGAACCTGCCTGAGTAAAACGGAATATGTTGTCGATGAAGAACATAATATCAGCAGCCTCGCCATCTTTGCCTCCATGGTCACGGAACTCCTCGGCTACAGTCAAACCAGATAATGCCACTGAAGCACGTGCTCCTGGCGGCTCATTCATCTGTCCATATACAAGAGTTGCTTGGCTCTTCTTAAGTTCTTCTGGGTCAACAAGCGAGAGGTCCCACTTGCCTTCCTCCATTGCCTTCTTGAATTTCTCGCCGTAGCGGATAACTCCAGACTCAAGCATATCGCGGATAAGGTCGTTACCCTCACGTGTACGCTCGCCTACTCCAGCAAATACCGAGTAGCCATTGTGTCCCTTGGCAATGTTGTTGATAAGCTCCATGATAAGCACTGTCTTACCTACACCGGCACCTCCGAACAGACCAATCTTACCACCTTTCATATAAGGCTCCAAGAGGTCAATCACCTTGATACCAGTAGCAAGCATCTCCTTGTGGGTAGACAAGTCTTCAAACTTAGGTGCCTCACGATGGATAGGATAAGCTCCCTCCATATTGAGTGTGCTCATACCGTCAATAGGCTGACCGATAACATTCATCATACGGCCCTTGATCTGTTCACCTGCTGGCATCATGATAGCGTTGCCAGTAGGAACAACCTCTAAGCCGCGCTGCAATCCGTCAGTGTTGTCCATTGCGACGCAACGTACGGTATCTTCACCGATATGCTGCTGCACCTCAATGATAAGCTCCTGTCCGTTAGGACGCTTAAGCTTAAGAGCTTCGTGGATTTTAGGCAACACCTCTTCAGGGTTCTTGCCAGCGGTATCGAAGTAAACGTCGATTACCGGGCCAATAATCTGCGAGATGCGCCCGTTGATTTGTGACATAGTATATTTGTTTAAATTTTATAATCTGATGCAAATATAACAACAATAATTTATTTAAAAAAAATATTTAAACATTATTGTACATAAAAGCACCAAATAGTCCATTTTCTTTGTCGATTCAGAACATCAGAAGTTCTGAATCGACAATATTTTTAGATGCTCAATTCATCAAGTACCTTGATAAGCTTGCGGTCAAATGGCTTGTCGCTACGTATAGCCTCACTCAACGGAACATATACAATCTCGTTGTTGCGCACACCTATCATAACATTGCGTTGTCCCTGCTGGATAGCCTCAATAGCTCCTACGCCAGTACGAGATGCAAGTATTCGGTCATGAGCACTTGGACGTCCACCACGCTGCAAGTGACCAAGTATAGACACACGCACGTCATACTGCGGGAACTCGTTCTTTACACGCTCAGCATAATACATGGCACCACACTTAGGACTCTCTGATACGATTACAATACAACTCTTCTTCGACTTACGTATACCACGTTCCATGAAACGTGCCAACTGGTCAACGTCTGTAGAATCTTCTGGAATGATTGCAGCTTCAGCACCACTGGCAATAGCCGAGTTCTGTGCAAGGAAACCAGCATCACGTCCCATAACCTCAATAAAGAAAATGCGCTCGTGGCTTTGTGCTGTATCACGGATGCGGTCGACACACTCAACAATTGTGTTCATGGTAGTGTCATAACCAATAGTAGAGTCGGTACCATAGAGATCATTATCGATAGTTCCCGGCAAGCCAATACAACAAATGTCATATTTCTTTGCAAACTCCATTGCACCAGTCAACGAACCATTACCCCCAATTACAACAAGAGCGTCAATGCCATTAGCCTGAATCTGCTCATAAGCCTTCTCCTTACCCTCGTCTGTCATGAACTCCTTACTGCGCGCAGTCTTAAGTATGGTACCGCCAGACATGATGATACCACTTACATTTTCTGTTGTAAAGTCTTCTATCTCACCATTAATCAAGCCATCATAGCCACGGTATATACCCTTAATGTTGAAGCCATTACAAATGCCTGCGCGAGTGACAGCACGAATTGCTGCATTCATACCAGGAGCGTCTCCACCCGAGGTAAGTATTCCAATTGTCTTAATTCTTGACATAATACCCTATATTTTACATTATTTGATTAATTACCTATTTAATATAATATCATATACATTATTGCAAGACCTATTGTTGATCCCACAAGTGCCTTCCATCCTACAATCCTGAAATACCATGACAGGCGTATACGCTCCATCTTCATCAAAGCCAAGCCACTTACCGAACCCGTACACAGTATATTTCCGCCAACTCCAGCTGCAAAAGCTATCATTTTCCAGTAGGCTCCATTCTGCATATACTGTAATGATGATGAGCAACAGTCTCCGGTTGCAGCTACAAGATTGGCATCATGCAGCGAAATCATTGGCATCGCCGTAGCAAAGTTGTCTACAAATGCGCTAACGATTTGTGTTAGGAAACCAACAACAAATAGATTGTCTGTATAATTGGCCATAAAGTTGCATACTGTTACGCCGACTCCTGTTTCCTTAACCACACCTACCGCAAGCATAATGCCCAATACAAACAATATCATTTGTATAACGCCATACTGCAACACTCTTGGTACACGGCGCTGTATCATTTGGTCGGCATTCATCAGTTTGCGGTTTACCATCTCGTTTACTATCCACAAAACGGCAAGCACACAAAGGGCTCCAAGGAACGGACTAAGCTTTGTAATTGTATGGAATGTAGGGATAAACCACAGACCGCCAATACCCACAAAAAGCATTAGCATACGTTGCCATACATTCAAGCGTGTGTCATCGCCTCTATATGGCAAGGTTATTCTTTCTGTCTCTATACGTGAGGGCAATCCTCTTCCTATCCACCACACGGGCAATGCCCAAGCCACAAGACATGGCAATGCAAGTGTTGCCGAATAATTGGTTGCGGTAACTGCACCGGTATTCCATAACAATAAGCCTGTTGGGTCGCCAATAACGGTCAAGGCTCCTCCACAATTGGCCGATAACACTATAGCACAACCATATATAATGCGTGGACGCTGTCTACTCACAATTCCATGCATAATAGTAAGCATCATAACTGTGGTTGTAAGATTGTCAAGATTTGCCGACAACACAAAGGTTGTTATCGACAACATCCACAACATTTTTTGGCTGCTGCGTGTGCGAAGTAGCTGTGAGATAAAGTCAAGACAACCATTGTTCTGTAGAATCTCTACAATAGTCATTGTAGCAAGAAGAAACAACACTATCTCTGATGCCTTGCCTACATATTTCAAGAAAACGTTCTGAGCAATAAATTGCTTAACCAAAGCAGAGGTTGATTCGGCTCCATTCAAGAATGTCAGATACTCGTTGGCGTGCTGACTCATTACAAAATCAGTACCATAACATATATACAATATCCAGCCAAGAGTTCCTACAAAGATGGCTACTGCAGCTTTGTTCACGTTGGTGTATTTCTCTGTTGCTATCAAGAAATACCCCAAAATAAGTATGGTAGCAATTACAATTGTCATATACAACGTACTGAGATTTAACAATTGCAAAGGTACAAAAATATCCTAATCAACCAACATTTAACCAGTTTTTTTTACACCCGATTAACAGAGTTTTAATTCAAACGTAAATAAACATATACATTATAGTAGGTAGAGAAAATAAGGGTTTTGTACAAAATAAGCATAAAACTTGTACATATGTCAAATCTTATTTGTAACTTTGTGTATTATATAAACACACACAACCAACAAGTAACATCTTTAATATTATGGCATATTGGTTTATTTTCAATGGTGGCGACATAATGTTGCAGAAGCTTGATGACGGCACCTATACAATTCCGCAAGGCGACAATGCACCGCTGCCTATTAAAGCAGACACCCACGTTCTAAACGTGTCGCCTATGGACAACGGCACAGAAGTTAAGGCTTTTCGTATAGACAAGCCCGTCAACGAAGCGAATTTCGAGATGTGCGGTCTGCGCCAGTCTTTCTACAAACTGTCGCAAGAGTTGTATCTCAAAGCTGGCAAATGCAACGAGCTGCTTTATTGGGACCGCAATACACAATTCTGTGGTGTATGTGGATCGCCTATGAACATGGACACCGATATCTCCAAGCGTTGTCCAAACTGTGGCAAGACCGTATGGCCTATGCTTGCTACTGCCATAATAGTTCTGATTAATCGTGGTGATGACTTGCTGCTTGTTCATGCCAAAAACTTCAAGACTGATTTCTATGGATGCATAGCTGGCTTTGTTGAAACCGGCGAATCGCTCGAAGAAGCAGTAAAACGTGAAGTAATGGAAGAGACATCATTAACTATCAAGAACTTACGTTACTTCAAATCGCAGCCTTGGCCTTATCCATGTGGACTCATGGTTGGCTTCTTTGCCGAATACGAAAGTGGTGAACTTAAGTTGCAAGAATCCGAACTCTCACGTGGCAATTGGTTTAATAAGAACTCTCTTCCTACTATTCCCGAAAAACTTAGTCTGGCACGTATGCTGATAGACAAGTGGCTGGAGGAACACCAAGAAAGGGAAAAGTGAAAAGTGAAGAGTGAAGAATCCAATAGTGAAATGAAATGGGAAAAGGGAAGAGGGAAGAATCCAATAGTGAAACGAAGAGGGAAAAGGGAAAAGTGAAGAGGGAAGAATCCAATAGCTAATCTCTTGAATTTTAATTTGAACAGATACATATGAAACAAATAGGATGGGGATTTATAGGATGTGGCGAGGTTACCGAAAAGAAGTCGGGACCTGCATTTAACGAGGTTGAAGGCTCGCATGTTGTGGCTGTAATGAGCCGCAACGAGGCCAAGGCTAAGTCATATGCCAAACGTCATGGCATTAAAAGATGGTACACCGACCCACAAGAGCTTATCGACGACCCGGATGTTACAGCCATATATATTGCAACTCCTCCGTCAAGCCATGCCACATTTGCCATAATGGCCATGAAGGCTGGCAAACCAGTATACATAGAGAAACCTCTTGCGGCAAGCTATGAAGACTGCGCTCGTATCAACCGCATAAGCGAGATAACTGGCGTACCTTGCTTCGTGGCTTACTATCGTAGATACCTGCCTTACTTCCAGAAAGTAAAACAGATTATAAACTCTGGAACTATCGGCACTATCACAAACGTGCAGATTCGCTTTTCCGTTCCTCCTCGCGACCTCGACTATCAGGATGCGCAAAACCTTCCATGGCGACTGCAACCCGATATATCAGGTGGTGGCTACTTCTACGATCTTGCTCCGCACCAGCTCGACCTACTGCAAGACATATTTGGTGTAATAACCCGTGCCCACGGCTATTGCTCCAACCGTGCCCATCTATACAAGGCCGAAGATACTATTAGTGCTTGTTTCTTCTTCGAGAACGGACTCCCTGGTAGTGGTTCGTGGTGCTTTGTAGGACATAAGAGTGCTAAGGAAGACTGCATCGAGGTTATTGGCGAAAAAGGCATGCTCTCGTTCTCAGTATATAATTACGACCCTATACAACTTGTTACAAGCGAGGGACGAACAAGTATCGTTGTGCCCAACCCTCCATATGTGCAACTCCCTATCATACGCAGCGTTATCGAACATCTGCAAGGCATTGGTACATGCACATGCACAAGCGTAAGCGCCACACCAGTCAACTGGGTGTTAGACCGTATACTTGGCAAACTATAAAATTATACCAACTCAGCAATGAATCTACGTCTATACATTATATATATAGTATCTACAATAGCGTCGGCAACTGCAACAGCACAGAATATTGCCGACACTATTGTATGCAAAGACGTAGCTGCCATTGCCGACACGGTAGAACATAAAGATGTTGTAGCTATTGCCGATACCTGCCTACTGAAACCTGAGAAGAAGAAAAAGTCCTTTTTCAAAAAACTTATAGGCACCATGTACGAGTTTGTGAAGGATTTTAGTCGAGTAGACAAGGACTACATCGAGCCACAAGCCTTCAACTATACCGTAATGATGCAAAACACCTACACTTACGAGCTTTATCGTATAACATCATCAAAGGGCAATAACTTCACCTTCGCTCCCCTACCGTCCATCAAACTCGGACCTTACTTAGGCTGGCGATGGGTATTCCTTGGCTATACATTCGACCTTAAGCATATCAGCAACGGCGACAAGAAGAAGGAGTTCGACCTGTCACTCTACAGTTCGCAGATAGGTGTCGATCTTTTCTATCGCAAGACTGGTACCGACTACAAAATATCCAGCATGCGCTTCGACAACGTTCACAATGTCGATACACGTCCTATGCGTGGTGTCGACTACGACGGCATTGATGTCAGCATCAAGGGCTTCAATCTCTATTACATCTTCAATCACAAACGGTTCTCCTATCCAGCTGCCTTCAGCCAGTCTACCATACAGCGACGCTCATGTGGCTCTGCCCTTTGTGGCATAGGCTACACTCAGCATACGCTTAGTATCGACTGGGAGAAGCTCAACTCGCTTGTAGCCGACCGTTTAGGAAAAGATGTGGCAGACAAGTATATGGATACCGACCTTAAGATGAAGAAGGTGAAATATACCGACATTGCCTTCTCGGGTGGCTATGCATACAATTGGGTATTTGCTCATAACTGGCTTGCGGCAGCCTCCTTGTCGGTAGCTTTAGGCTACAAAAGAGCATGGGACGACTCCGACCACGAAGGTTTCACATTAAAGGATTTCACTTTCCAAAACTTCAACATCGATGGTGTGGGACGCTTCGGCATTGTATGGAACAATATGCGCTGGTACTATGGAGCCAACTGCATTGTACATACATATAACTATCACAAGCCCAAATTCTCAACTAACAATATGTTCGGAAGCCTTAATATATATATAGGTGTAAACTTCGGACGTCAAAAATAACAACTCATAAATAGTCTCTTTGTATATGAAAACCCTATTAATAGCATTGGCATTGCTATCCCAATGCTCTACAGCAAAGAACTCTGCCGACAGCAACACTAAAAAATATGTTGCCAACAAAACCAACAGTTCAGCTGACTCCTTGACAACAACAAACATACAGAATGCTGAACCTCAGCACAACGATTTTGCTATTGTGTCTAACAGCGAAGACCAGAAACGTATAGAAACAATTCTTTCCAAATATGCCAAGCACGACACATCTGCCTCAAGCCTCATCATAGCATTGGCACGTGAGTTTAAAGGAGTGCCTTACGTGGCAAAGACTCTTGAGAACGACTCAATAGAAAACCTTGTCGTAAACACACGCCAGCTCGACTGTACAACTTATGTCGAGAATGTGCTTGCCATATATCTTTGCATAAAAAAACAGAAACTCTCATTCACCGATTATTGCTCCTATCTGCGCCAGATACGCTATGTAGGCGGAAAGGTGAGCTACCCTACCCGCCAGCATTACTTCACAGAGTGGATTGACGAGAACACCAAAGATGGTTTTGTAGAGGAACTTCAGTCGCCTAATCCACCATTTACCTCCACTCAATATCTGCGCATCAACTTTATGAGCAAGCACACGTCGCTCTATCCAATGCTAAAAAACAATCCCGAGTTGGTAAAACCAATAGCCCAGATGGAGTCGCGCTTGTCAGGCAATACCTATCGCTTTATCCCAAAAGCGTCAATAGCCAATACAAAACTATTCCGTTCTACCATCCACGATGGCGACATTATAGCTATCACCACATCCAAAGACGGACTCGATACTTCGCACATAGGCATAGCAATATGGCATAAAGACGGACTGCACATGCTCAATGCCTCGCAAATACACAAGAAGGTAGTAGAAGAACCCATGACCCTCTATCAATATATGCAGAAGCATCCGTCGCAGACTGGAATAAGGATTGTGCGTGTAAAGTAAGGCGTGTACAAGACACACAAGTAAGAACCTCACATTAATGCAAATAAAAATGACAGAAAAAGAATTTGAAGAATACTGGAAGGCAAACCGTGAGTCTATCCTTTCAAAAGACGAAGAATACCGACGCGCCAAAGACAACTTCAAGATGAGCAATGGTTCCGACATGCTGCTATTTGGTCTTCCTATAGTTGCCGGCATAGTATTTATGAACAACGTGCATCTCGGCTACGAACTTCTTAATTGGATAGCCAGTGCAGCCGTCACCATTGTCTGCTTCGCTATATGCGTATGGATAAAGAGTCTCATTACAGGCAGCGGTTCACCCGATGAAGTGGAAGCAAGGATTAAGGAAAAGGAGAAGAAGAAGTTAGCAGAATCTTAACGATTCTGCTAATATGACGATATATCTACAATGCGAACCAAAGTATAATTCAACCACTTACTTCTGTACGCCTTCCTTTTCCAAGATTTCTTCCAGAAATTCAGAAGCGTCAGCCACGCAAAGAGGGCATTCGCGAAGCACCTTTCCTGTGCCCACACCTTTGAGCAATTTGCATTGTGTGGCACCGTTGCGCTGCTTGAATTTATCCATAATCTGTCTCATGCTCTTGACTGACTTCGCCTTGTCCTGAGTGGCAAGTCCGAGTATGATGCCTGCGCCTACGATGGCTCCGCAAGTTCCCTCCATATTACCCATACCTGCCGCAAAGGCATTGCCAGCATTCTTAATGGTTTCTTCTTCCATGCCGGCGAAGTCGTGATAGGTGCAGAGCACAGCCTGTGTACAATTATGCGAACCACAACGCTTCTTCTCAGCTGCTATTTCTTTTCTTGTTTCCATATTATTTTATCCTTGATAATTAATTTGATATTTTGATTTCGGCTACAAAGATAATGCTTTTATTATAGATACATTAAAGATATAAGCAATACTTTAATAGACAAATTCTATCGTTGTGATATCTGATAATTGCCAAAATCAAGGCTGACAACAAAAGTCCGTATTCAATCACCGAGGTTGCTACGTTAATAAAAATCTCCACACTCGAAAGGGTGGATTTTAGAGATCTCATAACTAAGCCAAAGGACTCAGTCATTCAAAACCAAGATGTCAAAGAACTCACATTATTTAATGATTTTAACAACCATGCGATTTTATCGCATCAGTACTAATAGTCTATTATGAATAAGAGGGTATGACATCCCTGCCATACCCTCTTACAAACATATAAATAAGATGAATATATAATATCACTCGTAATAACTGTTACTACTCTACATTCAAGACTATTCTTCCCTTTATCTCATCGCCTTTCTTCAAAGGTTTACGATACTTGTCATAATAGCTACCTAAGAACATCTCATCGCCAGGTGAGACAAAATCGGCTACAAGGAACTGTATTTTATTGCCATTCTTCCATGAACGCCAATGCTGTTCGCCGTTTGATATCACTTGAATTTTATGATGGGCATTATCATTCAAGCCTGCACGCCATACATTCCTTTTGGTTGAACGGAAATCGTTACTGCCTAACTGGTTGGCATCATGACTCCACGCCCATGTGGGCTGTTGACGTGGGTTTACTGTTGACGGAACGTCTGTATAGAATAGCTTTGCAACACCCGATGTTCTTCCTATATGGTTATCTGGGTAAACGCTCCATCTTCCCTTATGATGCCAGAATGTTTGGTCAAATCTCATTGGTGCATCAAACACCATACCCCATTGGCGTGGGTTTACATTCTCCAAGGCATTGAAGCGATAATCGACCGACATTTTTCCGTTCGAATTGACAGTTAGTGTATATGCGCCTTCAAACTCCTTGTATTTACCCTCTACGCAGACAACGACATTCATTCCGTCACGGTGGGCTTCAGTCTTTGTTACAGTCCAGTTACTACACAAGTCGTTAAAAACTGGAGTATTAGCATTATGGTTGGGATAGCAGCCTCCACCCGTTAGCGGAAGAGCCATCAGATAAGGGCCACCAGTCAACTGATCATGTCCCTCTTTTTTCATCGAGATGATTTGTCCGGTTGTTCTGCTTATCTCACACACAAACTTCTTGCCCGTGATGACATAACGATCCTTGGCGGTCTTAAGTTTGGTTGGCGCATCTATCAAGACCATCTGATCGTCCTGATTCTGGCTTCCTACTGGTATCAAGTATTCGTCTGCCACAAAGCCACGTGGGTCGACAAACGACAGGTACAGATTATTGGCTTTGTCGGGCTGAGCGATTGCTATTGAAACCTCGCCCTGACTTGATGGTGGTATCGAAGCTGTCACAAAGCCTTGCTCATCGCCATACTTGTAAGCAATCTTCAGATTGTCCATATTCAAGAAGGTGTATCTATTGGCTATCTTGACAGTCAGTTTATGTGACGGGCTGAGCTGATTGGTCAGAACTCTAATAGGACTGTATATTTTCTTCATATCCCAATATTCTGGCTTCGGACGTCTCCATCCGTCGATAGGACCCCATGGTCCGTAACCTACAGCATTGCCATCAGGCATCTGGAATATATCGTCGATGCCCGACCATATAGATCCACCCAATACACCCTTTGTCTTATACATATTTTCCCATGTAGGTTCCAACGCCAATGCCCAGTCGCTTCGTATTCCGGTGTCAGTAACGAGTTCGCTACGGTTGTAGACATTGAGGTGGCAATACTCTCCATAAACCATAGGACGCTGGCTCTTGGCTGCTACCTTATAGCCGTCGGGGCCAGGATAGTGGATATTGGCTATCGGAGCAGTGCTACCTTGGTTGTTGAAGCCACCGTATGCCTGGTCGTGGAATGTATGTGGACGTGTGGTATCGGCCTTATTAACATATTCCTGCACCTGAGCAAACTCTTTGTTCCAATATGACTCATTAGCCATCGACCAGAAGAGCACCGAGGGATGATTGCGATTGAAATGGATATTTTCTATATTGGCCTGCAACACATATTCATAATACTTTTTGTCTTGATAGTTCAGCGTCTGCCAGTTTTCATTGGCATGGTGTCCAACCCAGCACACTGGTGCCTCTACCTCAACGAACATACCCATCTCGTCGCATATATCAAGCAGTTCTTCACATGGCGAATAATGCGATGTGCGGATGAAGTTGCAATTGGCAGCACGGTATAGCTCCACATCACGGCGTTCCAGTTCCGGAGTCATTACACGTCCCGTCAATGGGTGCATCTCATGTCGGCACACACCACGCAGCTTGATAGGTACACCATTGACAAGCATTTCATTGCCTCTGATTTCTATCTCGCGGAAACCAAAGCGCTTCTCGATAGTTTCTACAACATCTCTGCCATTGTAAAGTGCCAAATGCAGTTTGTATAGTTTCGGACTCTCATTGTTCCAAAGCAAAGGAGCTATCACAGAGTCCGACAACACGCCTTTCCATGTCTCGCCAGCAGCCAGACGTGGCAGATTTACCACAGCCACATTAGGCAGTTCGTCGACAGACATACGTAGAGTCAATTTGTCTTGCGTCTGACCTGTAGCATTAGTAATGGATGTCTGTATATTGAGGACAGCATTCTTGTAGTTATCGTACAAGTCGGTGACAATTCTCATATCAGACACATATGTCTTGGGCACAGCAAACAGAGTAACCTTGCGTATGATGCCTCCCAACTGATGGGCAGCATATTGTGTCAGACTACCCAACATGTCAGCCAGCGACTCACTTCTTACGGCAAGAGCCAGTTCGTTGTTGCCAGCCTTGAGATGACGGGTAATATCGATTTCGTAAGGTGTCATGCCTCCCATATGATAGCCTACTTCTACACCATTCAGGTATACATGATACTCACTATGCACACCATCAAAACGTAGTCGTATCTGACTATTTTGCCAGTCGTTGGGTATTGCGAAAGTCTTGCGATATCCAGCAAAAGCCATCGAGTCGACTTTATATCCTTGCATAGCCCATTCGCCAGGCACAACAATCGATTTCCACAGGTCGGACAACGGTAGCTTGTAAAACTCCTTGCCAGGCTTAGGATTGAACATCCAGTCGCCGTTGAGCGAGAGTATAGGTTGATAGCTCCCCATCACACTCTTGGGCAGAGGTGCATATACAGGAGTAACCTTTTCTACGTCTACATTTGTGTCTACCTTATATGTCTGCACATTGACCAAGGCACGCTTTTCTTCGCCCTCGAATGGCACTGGAGCTTTCGGATTTGAAGAATAAAGGTTCAGCTCTGACACTATTGCATTAGATCCTTTACCTGAATTCTCAAACACCAACACCAGTTGGCTATAGGCATAAGCCTTACGCGGAAGGTCTATCATATAGCGTTGCTCTTTGCCAGCTTGCAATGTGATAGGGGCCTGTATCTCATTACCATCTACAACAATATGCTGCAGACGCTCATGGTCGGCAAGATATACCACCTCCAACTTATAGTCGGCGTGTATATCCATTTTATTGAAAGCATAGATAACCTTGTTGCCATAATTGCATGTGACAGCCTCTTTACTTCCTTTTATGCCATCGGGCATAGTAAAATTATCACCACTTACCAAGAAGGGCTGTGCGCCAGGAACTCCACAATCATTGGTAGCTACTCGCGTCATCTTCTTGTTTTGTGCCATACCGAGGGAGCTTATAAAAATAAGCATCCCCAGTAGAGCAACCTTAACGAGATATTGAGTTATAAATTTCATATTTATCATTATTTTATTCTCATTTCTATTACACCATAACAAGGCAGTGCCTCAATGGTCTTACAATAATTACCCCAGGCTATTTCAGGATAGTCCCATCGGTTGTTGATATAGATTACCAACTGTTCATCGGGCATTTTATTCATTCTGCATGCCAGCTTAGCATCGGTAGAGATGACAGACAACTGATGGCGGGCATCGGTAGATACAGTATAATAGTATATGTTCTCCTTCATACCTTTAGCCTTTTGTGTGAGCGGACGGTTGCAATTGGCACCGCGATCTGCCCAATAATAATAATTGTGTGTATCGTCTTGCCACTCCTGTATTGGTCGTTCGCCATAACCAGCCTGACGCGACTGGTATAAAGAGCAATCTCCCTTATTGCCAGCAAATGCCGAATCGGGATAGCAATCCCAATAGCCATCACGTTGCCACGACAAGTGTTTGATATCCTCTGAAAGGTAGAACTTAAGTCCAGTCTCGCGAAGATATCCGTTTGGCAATCCGTCTACAGCATAGGATATAGTCATCTTTCCGCTTGGAGTGATAAGCATCTGATATTGACACTTTACGCCCTTTGCGTGTCCTTTCACTTCTACACTTACATTGCCGCCTGACAGCTTGTTGCATACCATCGACTCGAGCGTCCAGTCGCAATCCTCAGTACTATAATAGTTGGCAATCTTGCGTACCTCGGCACCACTCAGATGGTTCAGATTGACATACATATTCATGAACGGTCCCTTGTCGATGACAACCTCATTGCCTGCCTTTACGTTGCACACCAAACCCGTCTTACGGTCGAAAGGAATAGTAAAACCATCGCCACTGATAATCAGACGGTCTGATGTCTCTTCTATCTTCAAGGCTGTGCCACGTCCCAACTCGGGATAGTCAATCAGTGCATGTCCAATCACCTTGTCATATCTGTCTATGAGTTGTCCTTTCGCATCAACGAAATCTATCACCAAATGATTACCATCCTGCCAGTCATTAGCAGGGATTGTGAGTATGCCCTTTTGGTGAGGTTCGAGTGAAGGCAACGTCAGCGTTTGGGTCTGTCCATTATAGGTATAGCGCGCACTAATCTCACTCAGATTAGTATGGTCAAATCGGTTTTGTATAGTCATCTGAATGATTGTCCCAGCATCGGCATTAATTCTCTTTCCTGCAAGCAGTCTCACAGGCGAATAGCCTTTTTTTACCGACCAGAACTCAGGCTTCTTACGACGCCACAAATCAACGATACCCCATTCGCCATAGCCTACACACTCGCCCTGATATCCCTCAGGCTTGGCTGTATGTGCAATTTCCTTCCAATAGGCATTACCCACTTTGGGCTTAGGAAGCTCGAATATATCATCTTGGTAGCACCATATAGCACCACCAAGTGCTCCCGTAGCATTGTACACGCCGTCCCACATCAAATCTATTGACTTGCCCCAGAACTCGCGAATACCGGGATCGTTCTGCAATGTGCTGTACGTATAACAAGCAGGATGTGCCCACTCGTCGTAGATGACCGGCATGTCGCCAAACTCGAAGTTACGACACGAATAGCCCCATTGATCGATTGACCCGTCCCAACCAGGATAGTGCATACTAAGAATATCAAACACCTTGACACCTTTATCCTTAGCAGACCCTGGATAGCTAAAGATTACTGGGCGTGTAGGGTCTACCTTCTTTATCCAATCGTAGCTCTTCTGGAAATTGCTGCCATACGTACTTTCATTACCAATACTCCATATCAACACCGAGGGATGCAATCTGTTTACTTTCACCTCCTCTTGCAACTGCCCCATGTATTTGGCCTCGAAATCAGGATTATCATGAGTAGCGCCAGGAGCATAATTTTTCTGGCGATGGGTATTGACAAAGCAGCACGCAGTCTCGCTTTCTACATATATTCCATACCTGTCGCAGAACTTCAAGAATCGCTCATTCGGTGGATAATGCGAAGTACGCACAAAATTCATGTTCGACTCTTTAAACATTACAACATCCAGACTGTCGGTGTATGGTGTAGTGCCTCTACCCATATATGGGTCGACATCATGTCTGCACGCTCCACGCAGCTTTACCTGTCGTCCGTTCACCAACAACTTATTCTTCACAATCTTAATATCACGGAAGCCCACCTCGTCATTAAACACTACCGACGAATTGCCTGCTGAACGCAATGTTGTTGTGAGTTGGTAGAGGTTAGGGTGTTCGGCATCCCATTTGTCAGGATTGGCTACAGGTATATTTATCTCATTATGACCTTGGCGCACTGCGAAAGCCGATTTCGCAAGTTTTACATTTCGTCCATTCTTGTCCTTCAGATTTATTGTAAGCTTTGCAGGTACCTTCCCTTCATATTCGAAACTATATCTTAGGGTAGCATCCTTGAAGATGCTGTCCAAATGAGTCTCTATATTTACATCGTAGATAGAATTCCCTGGCAACGCAAAAAGCGTAACATCCCTCAGAATACCCCCAATAGGATGATGTGCATAGCCCGATGCATAGGAAATATCGTCAATGCGGTCTTCTACCGCAAGACTGATAGTGTTCGGCTGTCCTGGTCGCACCAGCGATGTGATGTCATTATCCCAGCGGGTGAAACCTCCAAAATGTTCGCATACAAACACCCCATTAACAGAGAGGCGGGCGTGACTATAAACACCGTCAAACCTCAGTATGACACGCTTTCTACGAAAGTCGGCAGGTACATTTATTATTTTTTTGTAGTAGAACCATTGGTCGTGCTTTATGGCAAAGCCTTGCATTGCCAACTCGCCCGGCACTTTGACAGGTGTCCACTGGCTCTTGTCGTCGAATTTGAAATCCCAAGTGCCATTGATTGACACAATAGGACGACTAACGCCCGTAACCTTTTGTGGCAAAGAGTAGCTCTTGCCAGCATAAGAGGCTGCTAACAACAGTTGTACAAACATACATGCCAAAAATACTAAACTTAATCTTCTCATTATATTAATTGTTTTCGTGTTACCACCATATTGTATATATAAACACCAATATTGCCATAATAATTAACGCTGAAACGTCAAAAAACTTACTCGTTCTAAACAACGACTTATCATACACATAGGCGTGTTTGTCTGCCTGTTGCTTATTGCCCATCAATACTATCAATAGGCAACACAACAAGAATACTATTCCCATTCGATCCATCCATGGTAGATCGGGGCATACTATCTTCAGTAATGTCGAGAATACAAACGAACACAACGCTGCTGCCAGAGCACCACGTGACGTAGCTTTAGGATAGAAAAAGCCAGCAAGGAAAATTGCCAATGCTCCAGGACTAACAAATCCCGTAAACTCCTGTATATACTGGAATGCCTGATCCAACCCCGTAAGCATAGGCGATATAACCACAGCTATCAACAACGACACCAGACTTGCCCATCTACCTATGCTCACCAACGATCGATCTGAGGCTTTAGGGCAAATATACGATCGATAGATATCCATAGTGAATATCGTGGATATACTGTTCATCATTGACGCAAGCGAACTGACAATAGCTGCTGTCAGGGCGGCAAAAGCTATGCCTCGAATGCCATCAGGCAATATATTGGCAAGCAGCCACGGATAGGTTTCGTCTGGCTTGGATATTGGCGCATACATAGCAAAAGCCGCTATGCCAGGCACCACTACGAGCAATGGCACCAACAACTTGATATAGGCAGCAAATGCCATACCCTTCTGAGCCTCATTCACCGACTTTGCAGCCAAGGCACGCTGTATAATATACTGGTTGCATCCCCAATAATACAGATTCGACACCCATAATCCGCCTATGATGACAGATATTCCAGGCAGGTCGTTATATCCAGGATTAGTCTTGTCCAAAATCAAATGAAACTTCTCTGGGGCTATTTCCATAAGTCTTTGAAAACCCTGCACAAAGCCGCCGTTGTCGCCTAATACTGAGACAGCCAACACTGTAGTAATGAGTCCGCCACCTACAAGAAACACCACCTGAATAACATCAGTTATGGCAACAGCCTTCAAACCTCCATATATAGAATATAGACCAGCAAAAAATGCTAATGCCAATACTCCTGCCAACAGTGGTATTCCCATAATCTTATGAATAGTCAAAGCTCCTAAATAGAGTATTGAAGTGAGATTGATGAAGACGAAGACAGCAAGCCAAAATACAGCCATCACCGTCTTCACTCTCTTATCATAACGCTCTTCCAGAAATTGCGGCATAGTAAATATGCCACGCTTTAGGAATATAGGAATAAAGAATTTAGCCACAATCAGCAGTCCCAAAGCGGCTATCCATTCATAAGTAGCGATGCCCAATCCGATAGCATATCCCGATCCCGACATTCCAACAAACTGCTCTGCAGAGATGTTGGAAGCAATGATAGACGAGCCTATTGCCCACCATGCCAGTCCACGGCCAGCAAGAAAGTAGCCATTGGCATCGCGTGTCTCTCCCTTCTTACCTTTAGAGAGATACAGACCGACAGACACCACAATGAGACAATAGGCTGCCACTATAATTAAGTCAATCGAAGATATTTGCATAAACAGATGTTTCGTTAAAGATTAATAGCGTAATGATTTTCACCGCCATGCACATGGGGAATATTTGCCACGAAAAGACTTCCGCTCTGTGGATAAGTCTTCAATTCGGCTTCGGTCAAGCCATCCCTTGCAGTAGTGATGAACAACTGGTTGTTGTTGGCACCTCCAAAAGTGCAAGAGGCAACATTGGGTACTGGTACCTGAACTTTATCCAGTAGTTCACCATTAATCGGATTCCAAACATACACTCCAAAGCCACCCCAGTGTGCTACCCACAGATTACCATCGGCATCGATAGTCATACCATCGGGCACTCCTAATTCCGGCGATACAGTGACCGCTGTACGCAAGAAGCGGATGTTGCCAGTCTGCATATCATAAGCATACTCCTCTATGCACCCTCTACCCGAATCGGCATAATACAGTCGGTCGCCATGCTTGTTCCACACTACACCATTCGGGATACACTGCTTGTCGAGCACCTTGACAGCTGCACCATGTCGGTCTACAAGATATACAAATGCGTTATGGTCATGGTGTGTCATATTCATGATGCCACACCATAGTCTGCCGTCTGGCGAGCATTTACAATCATTAGTTCTCCACTGTGGACGTATGGCGGTAAAGTCGCAGATGGTAGTAAAACATTGTTTGTATAGATTATATACCACCATACGGTTCTTCATAGCCAATACCACTTCGGCATCATTACTACTGACAGGAATGATGGAGCTAATCATTTCGGGCAGAAAATGGTTGGTTGTTGCACCATTCTTTACATCATACTGATGCAACACACCATTGTCTATGTCCACCCAAAGCAACAACTCACTATCCTTAAGCCACGTTGCAGCTTCTCCGGTACAGTCGGTTCCACTTATTAATAATTTTGACTGAATCATATGCTATATTCTTTAATCTATGGTCTATCAATCCTGCATAAGCGCAGATCGTCCTCCATCCATCAGGATAGTATTTCCGCTGATAAAACGTGCATAATCGGATGCCAAAAACACACACAATGCACCTACTTCGTCGGTTGTTCCGATTCTCTTTACTGGGTGCCTATCGATGGTACGTTGGCGTTCGGCGTTAGGATTGTCAAACGAGTTGAACCACGTGTCATTGCCTGCTGTATCTATAAATCCAGGAGCGATACCTATTGTACGCACTGCCGGTCCCCACTCTATAGCCAATGATTGTACAAGTCCCTTTATAGCCGTCTTTGTGACATTATAAGGGAAGCAACCAGGAATGGTATAATAGGCATGGTTGGACGTCATTAGCAAAATCACGCCATCGTCCGATTTTTCCAGATATGGTTTGCACAATTTAGCCAGTCGCCAATGGGATGCAAGATTTAGATTCATATTATAATTCCACTTATCCTCCGTGCAACCGGCAGCACCCTCAAAAATGTTCACTCCCGAATTAGAAACCAGAATGTCTATCTTGCCAAAGGTTTCAATCACGGTGTTCACCAACCGTTCTAAGTCGGCCTGTACTGTGACATCAGCCTGCACATAAAGTGCCTTCAACGTTTCGGTACTGGCCTCTTGATAGAAATTACGAACACTCTCGTCTTCGGCTGGCTTACGCGAGCATCCAGCTACAAGTGCACCCGCCTTGGCAAACTGACGCGCTGTAGCCAAACCAATACCCGATGACACTCCAGTAACCAAAACGACCTTGTTTGAAAGATTTAATGATAACGACATAGGCCCTGCATTTTAAATGTAGAAATTATCAGGAGCATTAGTTGTAATGCCCGGATGTGCCTCCATCTCTTCCTCTACAAGGTCAACACCAAGACCAGGACGGTCGGACAGATGCAGATGTCCATCGTACACCATGTCCTTGATAGGATGGTCTATCACCGTATCACGCCAAGGCACATCGTTGTACATAAACTCCTGACGGAAGAAGTTAGGAATTGATGCACATACCTGAGCCGAAGCAAGTGTTGAGAGCGGACCATTGGGGTTGTGCGGTGCTATCAATACATTATAAGCCTCAGCCATTGTTGCCATACGCTTCATCTCAGACGGACCGCCACAACGTGTTATGTCGGGCATGATAATGTCGCAAACATACCGCTCGAGCAATGGACGTATGCCATGACGTGTGTAATGACGTTCGCCAACACATATAGCCATATCTGAGGGCAGACGTTCTCTCAGGGCACGTAGAGCATCAACATTTTCAGGACCGGCAGGCTCTTCATACCATGTGATGTTTAGCTGCGACAATCTCAATGCCATCTTTACTGCAATACGATAATTCAGCATGGCATGAGTCTCTATCATCATATCCATTTCCGGACCTACAGCTTCTCTCACTGCCTTCGACACTTCAAACGCCAAGTCCTGCTGTGCATCAGTCAGTGTAAGATTAGAAGCCAGATTCTCGCCGTAGAAATAGTTGGTGTGAGCAAATGGGTCGAACTTCAATCCGGTAAATCCATCAGCCTTAACACGCTTGGCCTGCTCGATATAGTCAGCCTCATTGTGTCCTCCCTTCGTAAACCAATAATTGGCATACAGCAGAATATCCTTGCGATAAGCTCCACCCAACAATTCGTAACACGGAACGCCCAATACCTTTCCTTTTAGGTCGAGCAGTGCCATGTCAATGCCACTGATGGCGCAAAGGCTTGCTCCAAACGGGCCAATCCAGTTGAGGTCTCTGTACAGCTTTGTCCATATAAAGTCGGTCTGCATCGGATCCATACCGATAATTCGCTGACCAATATGTTTTGTAGCTTCATATACTACAGGAGCTCCAGGCCAGTTGGTTGCCTCGCCTACTCCGGTATAACCCTCATCGGTATATATCTTAAGTAATGTCCAGTTGTACTTAAAACCCTGGACCATCCACACTTTTACATCTGTAATCTTCATCTTTTACTAATTTTTTACATGATTCCATACTTTTCGAAGGCTTCAACCGACGACATGCCTTCTTTGATTTTCTTAAGCACAACACGTTCGCCTCTCGCCTTTTCCAAAGCAAGGGTAAATACTTCTTCCTCGATTTGACGTGGCACAACACAGACTCCGTCGATGTCTCCTACTATCATGTCGCCATCGTTCACTAATACGTCATTCACGGTTATAGGTACACGGTAGTCAATCACTTTTCCACGAGGAGCCTGGTCTTGTGCATAGGGACCATACGAAAAGCAATTGAATCCGAGGGCTAATATACCATTTGTATCACGCGAATAACCATTCACTACAGCACCTGCAGCCTTACACTGCTGTGCTCGTGCGCTCATCAGCTCGCCCCACAAAGCATAATTAGGCGAAGCCCCTGAACAAATATACACTTCGTCCTCCCTCAAGTCGTCGAGGGCTTGAAGCATTATACCAAACGACTGTTTCAAGACGGGATTTACACCCTTGGGTGTGGCATTTGAGACTACATCAGCCTCAAGCACTGTCATTGCCCTACCCACCAGTTTCATTTCATCCTTCAACGGGCGGATACGTGGGTCTAAAAACTGGTGTACATATCCCATCTTGTCCATGATATCGCCTATCACAGCTGTATAAAGCTCATCCTTTATCAACTTGATGAGTTCTTTATCATTCTTCCATTCTTTCATAATTATTTTGTCAATTATATAGATTTAAATTCATTAGTTATCTATTGCAAAGTTACAAAACAATCATTTTCGGAATGGATTTTTACGTCAGTAATACATACTGAAAAGGGAGTAAAACAAAGCAAGAAATGCACAAAACGGCACTTTACTTCACGAGCTTGTGTGGAGACACATTCATTTGCTGCTTGAAGATGCGCGAAAAATATTGTGGAGACTTAAATCCGCACTCAAAACACACTTCCTTCACAGACTTTTCCGTATTGCGCAACAGCTCTACCGCCTTGTTTATCCTTATTTGATTGAGATACTCCAATGGCGAAAGATCCAGATACTTTACAAACAGATTGCGCAAGTGTCTTTCGCCTATTCCAGCCTCCTCAGCAATAATGCTCACACTGATGTCTTCCTTGTAGTGCGACCTTATAAATGTTATGGCTCTTTTCATAGCATAATTGTTGCATACGGGCAGGATATTCTCGTCCATATAACGGGTTATCAGTATTAGTAGCTCTGCATAATACATCACTACCAAATGCTGAAAATAAGTCTTCTTGCTGCTCAATTCGTCCAATATACGCTGTATTGCCCTCATAATGCGCACATTGTTGACAATCTTGATTAGGTGGTTCTGCTCAGAAAACAGATTGACTGAAGCCTGACCCAATCCTGTACTCGACAACTTCATAGTACTGTCGATACTGGTGAATATCTCGGGCAAGAACTCCAACTGCATCAGTGTCGCCCCCTTTGAGCCAGCCTCAAAGGTGTGCTCCACATTCGAGCAGATTATCATTATCTCGCCTTCGTGAAAATTGATTGTCTCCTTGTCCAGGTGTATCATGCACGTACCTTTCTTCACATAATTCATTTCTATACGCACATGATGATGCGGACCATAGGTCTCGCCTGGCACAAAGGAGATAAAGCGGAAGACGTCGGCCAACCGCTGACCCTTCAGGTTCTCTATGATATGATCAAGAACTTCGGGCAAGTGTGATTTCATTTGTTTAGTTTCCATTAATTACAGATGTTCAAAAGGATATATACAAAATTAAACAAAAAAATATGGAAACTTATCTTTTTCGGAATAAAAAACAATCAAAAACCCACATAAAACAAATCAATAAATGAAAAAAGCTCCAACCTGCACATAAAGAAGGCACAAGTTGGAGCAATACATATCAAATATACTTAATGCTACTAAAATCCTTTTACAGTCTTGATGATATAATTTTCGTACGACCCGTCAGCAACAACACGATTGCAACCAAAATAACTTTGTAGTTTTACACAAGGTGAAGAAAGGGGAAAATTCTATATCGCAGATCCAGGAAAAGTAGTATATCCCCAAAGTAATATATATTCTCTTGCCATTTATATTATATTACTTGCCCATTTATATTATATTAAAATGGCAAGTAATATATAATGCTTGGAGAAGAGATTAGGAAGCGGTTGAGGACTTAGTCGAGTGCCTCGTGAATGTTCCTCATCAGACCTGAGTATTTTGCCCTTTTAACAGCGCTACCTTTAAACAATCGGCGGTAGTCTTCTTCGGTAAGCAAGAGCCAATCCTCTCGCTTCATGTTGAGGAGTTCGTCAGTAGGCTGTAGCTCGGGAATATCGGTGGGTTGGGAGAAGCGATTCCATGGACAGGCCGTTTGACAACGGTCGCAACCGTAGATAGTATCGCCCATCTTGTCGGATAGGTCGGAAGGGATGTCGCCACGATTCTCGATAGTTTGATAACTAAGACAGTTGCGGGCGTCGAACTGAGTCTTTGCTGTGTTGTCAACAAAAGATAAAGCATGGGTAGGGCACGCATCTACACACGCATGACATTTGCCACAACGCGATGGCATTGGCTCGTCATAGCATAGTTCTATAGGCAAAAACAGCTCGCCAAGGAAGAACATGCTACCGGCATGTGGGATTATGAGCTGATGGTTGCGACCTGTCCACCCCAGACCTGCCTTAACAGCCCAATAACGCTCAAGTACTGGAGCCGAGTCGCAGAAGGCACGATACACGTCGAAGCCAAGTGTCTCGGCCAACTGACGCAACTTGCCCTTAACAACATCGTGATAGTCTTTGCCAAGAGCGTAAGCTGCAAACTGTGGTTCGCCTTGTGGCAAGGTATTGGCTGGCGCATAATTAAGCGCCACCGACACTATGCTCTGCAGGCCATCCATAAGCAAGCGTGGGTCGAAACGCTTGTCGGGATAGTTCTCGAGATATGCCATAGTGGCATGCCCACCCTGGCCTATCCACTTCTTGTACGAAGCCACAACATCTGGGTCAACGGCATTGGCTTTAGCTATGCCACATGCAAAAAAGCCGAGGTTCTTAGCCTCGGCTTTTATTTTTAGAGATAATTGTTTCTTATCCATACGAAGACAATTACTGGTTATCTGTACATTCTTGTATTGGCACACTCTTATTCGAATGTCTTAAACTCAAAGCCCTGGTCCTTGAGCCATATCAACGAACGTGGAAGTGCCGTGCGGAGTTTGCCTATACTCCTTAGCGAATCGTGAAAAGTAATGATTGAACCGTTGCGTGCATACTTGCGCACATTGTCGTAAACCTCGTCGGCGGTGAGCCACTTGGAATAGTCGCGTGTCACAAGATCCCACATCACGATGCGATACTTACGCTTAAGCCAAAGAAACTCTGTATGTGTCATACATCCATGAGGCGGTCGAAACAGGTGCGAGCCTATAAGGTCGTTGGCCCGTTCCACATCATCTATATACGTCTTAGCAAGATGTTTGAATCCGCCAAGGTGGTGATAGGTATGATTACCTACTTGATGACCGGCTGCAACTATCTGCTTATACAGCTCGGGATACTTGCGCACATTGTCGCCCACCATAAAGAACGTGGCACGAACACCAAACTCCGCCAGTGTTTGGAGAATGAAAGGAGTAGACTCGGGTATAGGTCCATCGTCAAATGTAATGTATACCGAGCGCTCTGTATGATCCATTCTCCAGGTTGCGCTTGGAAATAACCATCGCAACCACATAGCGGGTTGTTCAATTATCATCTTTCTTCGAACGGCTGTCCGCCTTTTGCTTGATACATTCTATATATTGCATTAGCCACGCCAGACCACTTTTCAGCCTGCTTTGTGTCAGCAAGCTGCATAATGTCTGCTATGCTCTGCATGATGTAGAGCTGGCGCATGAGGTCGTTCTGGCAAAGGTCGAAACGCGGGCCAGTGAGCTGAACATAATAGTCGGCATATCCCTTGGCATTGTCCCAAACCTGCATCAGCACACGCTTAGCATCGGCTTTCTTACCCAACATAGCATAAGCGCGGGCAATATCGGCAGAGCCAGACATGAATGTATAAGGCACATTATAGTTGGGCAGCACCTTCTCGCACTTGCGCAAAGCCTTAAGAGCCTTGTCGTTCTTACCCTCCTGGATGAGTTGCAAAGCAAGCTGGGCAAAGAGATGACGATGGGTGAAGCACATACGCATAACTGTCTCGTCGAGATATAGGCCCGGAGTTTCGAGTCCACCAAACTTATAACGATTCATTACATTGTTATATGTCTTCTCCGTATCAAAGTTCTTGGCTCCATTCTTGTTGGTTGTGAACGGAGTGATGCGGTAGGCCAGACCCTCCTGAACGAAGTTGTCGCCAAGGTTCATATAGTTTTCAGTACCTACAGTTGTAGCCACATACAGAGGACGAGTCCAATTGCATTGAGCAAGCATCTCGAGCATCATGAGGTCGTTCTTGTAAAGGGCACGCTTGCCAGCGAGCGAGATAATCATATGGTCGGGTATTGTGTCGCTTGCCATAAGCATGCCACTCTTCTTAACAGCTTCCTTGTCGATGGTGAGATACAGAGTGTCGGTAGGTATAACATGTGTTTCGTCATCCTTAGAGCGTACCCAATACTTAAGCACATTCTTGAGCTCGAACGGATTGTCGCCAAGCTGAGCCTTAGCTTCAGCAGGATGCTTAGCATAGAAATCGAGTACCTGCTGCTTGAGAGACGGGTCTACCTGGACATAATCGTTAGTACCAGAGCAGAAGTCGAGACGTGGCCATGAGATAGGAACCGAAGGTGAATCGTAGGCAGGACGCTTCATCTGGTCGATGTACCAGTCGGTCTGCAGGTAAGAAAGGTTGCATACACGAGCGTCGGTACGCACACCCTCAGTCTCCTGATTGTACCAGAGCGGGAAGGTATCGTTATCGCCATTGGTGAAGATGATAGGATTGCCCTTGTCCTGAAGAGTCATCAGGTAGTTCTGACCAAAGTCGCGGCATGTATAACGTCCGCTACGGTCGTGGTCGTCCCATGTCTGCGATGCCATCTGAATAGGTACAAGCAGGCACACAACACCTACAATACCTGCAAGTGCAACCTCGTTGCCCTTGACGCGCTTCTTAAGCATATCGTAGATAGCAAGCACGCCCAAACCGCACCAAATAGCGTATGCGTAGAACGAACCGGCATAAGCGTAGTCGCGCTCACGTGGCTGCTGCGGAGTCTGGTTAAGGTATAGCACGATGGCAAGACCCGTCATAAAGAACAGGAAGAAAACCACCCAGAACTGGCGTATGCCACGTTGTCCGCGCCAAGCCTGCCAGAAGAGTCCGATGAGACCAAGCAAAAGCGGCAAGCAATAGAACACGTTGTGTCCCTTGTTGTCCTTAAGTTCCTGAGGCATCTTGCTTTGGTCGCCCAGCATCCAGTTGTCGATAAACGAGATACCGGTAATCCAGTTGCCATGCTCAGGCTCGCCATTGCCCTGCATATCGTTTTGGCGTCCGGCGAAGTTCCACATAAAGTAGCGCCAATACATGAAGTTGCATTGGTAAGAAAGAAAGAAACGTATGTTGTCCCACTGTGAAGGCATCTTGACAGTAACCATCTCGCCGCAACGGTCGTAAGGTACCTCGTTGCCCTGAACACCTCCAAGCCAACTCTCATACGCCTGTGCGTGAGCCGAAGAGTGCATACGTGGGAACAGCATATTCTGAGCATATACCAGTTTGTCCTTGTGAGAAACCACGAAGTAAGAATCCTTCTCGTCTTGCGAAGCCTTCTCCTTGCGCTGCCATATAGGAGCGCCTTCCTTGCGCTTAGGAATGCACATGTTGCCATCGACATCGAAAGCCACCTGCGATGTGTATGCCTGACCGTAAACCAAAGGCGAGTCGCCATACTGGTCGCGGCTAAGATATGAACCAAGGGTGAAGACGTCCTCGGGCGAATTCTGATCCATAGGCGGGTTGGCTGCCGAACGGATAACGATAACCGCATAGCTTGAATAGCCAATCATAAGCATAAGCATACACAAGAGGGCTGTATTCTTGAAGCGGGCCGAAATAACCGGCACAAGCTGCTTCTCTACCTTGCGGCGATAGCTTAAGCCAAAATAGATAGCCACAAGGATGATGATGCCAATGATAGCAGCACCCCACTCTGTTCCACGGAAAGGAATGCCAAGCATACCTACCGAGAGAGTGAACGAGATGTTCTGACGCTTGAAGTTGCGATCGACATACGACTCATAAATAGCCCATATAACGATGGCTACAAGCAGAATTATATAAATAATCTCGCCAGTATTGAACGGACAACCTAACTGATTGACAAACAGCAGTTCAAACCATCCGGCTACAGTAATGATTCCAGGTACTACACCATAGAGAACGCCTGCAACGATGACAAAAGAGCCAACCAATGCCAAGAGCGAACCCTTAAGCTCGATGTGTGGATAGCGGCGATAGCAATAGACAAGCACTATAGCCGGAATACAAAGCAAGTTGAGAAGGTGAACACCAATAGAAAGACCGGTCATATAGGCAATAAGCACAAGCCAACGGTCGCTGTGAGGCTCGTCGGCATGGTCTTCCCACTTAAGGATAAGCCAGAATACAATGGCTGTGAATGCCGATGAATAGGCATAAACCTCGCCTTCTACAGCCGAGAACCAGAAGGTGTCGGAGAAGGTATAGATAAGTGCGCCTACCAAGCCAGATGCCTGTATAGCAATCATCTTGCCGGTGGTCATCTCGTTCCAATCCTTAACAATGAGCTTGCGTGCGAGGTGCGTTATGCTCCAGAACAAGAACAGAATGGTGGTAGCACTAAGCAACGCACTCATTGTGTTAACCATGCGAGCTACCTGAGACGGATCGCTAGCAAACTGAGAGAATAGATTGGCCGTGAGCATAAAAAATGGCGCTCCAGGCGGATGACCTACTTCCAGCTTATAGCCGGTAGTAATGAATTCAGGACAGTCCCAAAAGCTGGCTGTCGGTTCAATTGTCGAACAATACACGAAGGCTGCAACCAAGAAGGTAAGCCAGCCAAGCACATTGTTCACTAATTTGTACTGTTTCATTTAATTAATTATATAAACTTGTTTTAATTCTGCTACAAGATACATATAGAATGCAAAGTTACAAAAATTTTGTTAGTATGAGCGATTTATGTTAGTAGTTAATAAAAATTAAGCATGATAAAACCTTAGAAATCAAAAAAAGGGAGCCAAACTCCAAATTGAAGTCTGTCTCCCAAACCAGTTATATATACCTTTAAAGTATAATTTACTTACCGAAGTAACGCTTGTACAAGCCCATGAAGCCAGCGCAGTGGCGAGCCTCGTCCTTAGCCATCTCATGAACGGTATCGTGTGTAGCGTCCATGCCAGCAGCCTTAGCGTTCTTTGCAATGCGGAACTTATCCTCGCAAGCACCACGCTCGGCAGCGATACGAGCCTCAAGGTTGCTCTTTGTATCCTTTAATACATCGCCAAGGAGCTCAGCAAACTTGCTTGCGTGTTCTGCCTCCTCGAAAGCATAGCGCTTGAAAGCCTCAGCAATCTCTGGATATCCCTCGCGATCGGCCTGACGGCTCATTGCAAGATACATACCAACCTCGCCACACTCACCATTGAAGTGAGTCTCAAGATCCTTAATCATCTCGGCATTGGCTTCTTCCTTACGAGCAGCGCCAAGAGTGTGTACTGTAGCGAAGGCAGGACCTTCTGTTGGGTCGTCAAGTTCCTTAAACTTGCTTGCAGGAGCCTTGCAAACTGGGCACTTCTCAGGAGCCTCTGTACCTTCATAAATATAACCACATACTGTGCAAATAAACTTCTTCTTCATAATGATATTGTTTTTTTAGTTATTGTATAATGTTATTGTTTATCAGGAGGTTAGCTTATTTGGCTTGAGCATTCCTCCATATTCTGATTATCCTTTTCAAGACACTCTTTGCAAATGCCTTTATAGTAGAGTTGCACGTCGCTAACCTGATGTCCGCCTATCTCCTTGCACGACAACAGAGGAGAAACCTCGTCGAAGATGTCGTATACACGTCGGCAGCGATTGCAATAGAAATGAGCATGTGCGTTGATGTTTCCATCGTAGCACACCCGATGGTCGTCTATGGTAATCATCTGTGCCGCGTTGTTCTCGGAAAACATGCGCAACGTATTGTATACCGTAGTTCGACTGAGCGTGGGTATCTTGGAACAAAGTCCGCGATAAACATCATCCACCGTTGGATGGGTGAAGTGTGTGAGCAGGTAGTGCATTATAGCTATGCGTTGTACAGATGGCTTTATGCCATGCTCAGTAAGTCGTGCTATTGCTTCTTTGTTGTTCATTTCTTATTTATCTTTATTACATTTACCTGTTTTTCTTATTCACAATGCAAAGATACAAAAGATATTTATATGAGCAAAACAAATTTGTAAATATTTCAATATTTTATTTTCTTTAACCAGAAGTCTACTTATTTTAAATCATTAAACGCATATAACGTGTCAAAAGCACACTTATACATATAATGTATAAAAATTAATTGATTAACTTTGCAGCATACAAAGACATAGATTTATGAAGAAAGGACTATTCGCCCTTGCCTTGGGCACCTTCACCCTTGGCATAGCCGAGTTTATAATTGAAGGAATATTGACGGATGTGGCACACAACATGGGAGTATCGATACCACAAGCCGGACATCTTATTTCGATTTATGCCTTAGGCGTGTGCGCCGGTGCATTCTCGCTGATATTCATGCACAAGTATCGTCCAAGAAACATACTGCTGTTTCTTTCGTCGCTCATAGTCTTGGGCTCAGCTATTGCCACAATATCTCCAAGCTACGGTTTGTTGCTATGCGCCCGTTTTGTGCAAGGTCTGCCCCACGGAGCCTTCTTTGGTACGGGCGCAATAGTGGCAGTAAAGATAGCCGATAAAGGCAAGGGCACCAAAGCAGTAGCCATGATGTGCGCCGGCATGCCTTTTGCCAATCTTATAGGTGTTCCGCTGGGAACATTCCTAAGCCATATCATCTCATGGCGCATGCCATTTGCCATGTCTACCGTGATGGCTCTCGTTACATTATATATGATATACCGCTGGGTGCCAGATGTAGAGGCATTGCCCAACAACGGCATGAAGGCACAGTTCAGATTTATGCGCAGCCCTGCCCCATGGCTTATTATAGCCGCCACATTCCTTGGTAACGGAGGCATACTGTGCTGGTTTAGCTACATATCGCCATTATTGCAAGTGAATGGAGGATTCAGCGCTGCAAGCATATCGCTACTTATGATTCTTGCAGGACTTGGTATGATTGTGGGCAACCAGGTAAGTGCGTTTGTAGCCGACCGCATTCAGCCAGGACGCTTCACATTCTACTTGCAGCTGATAGCGGCACTTGCGCTGTTGGCAACATTCTTTCTGTCGTCAAACGGATATATATCAGCCATACTGATGTTTGGCATATGTGCTTGCCTCTTCGGTATAGGCTCGCCAGAGCAATATCTTATAGTAAAGCATAGTGAAGGAGGCGAGATGCTTGGAGGTTGCTGTATACAGGCAGCCTTCAATCTTGGCAACGCCCTTGGAGCATTCCTTGGAGGCTTACCAGTATCAATAGGATTGGGCTACAACTATCCGGCACTTATAGGTGTGCCAATGACTTTGGCAGGCGCAATATGCTTGCTGATATTCCACAAAAAATACGAATAACAGATAAAATCTCGATTTTTTGTGTGAACAACTTAATTTTCCTGCTTCATATTTCTTTTAAGGGATATAAGTAGAACTTTTAAAACACACAGGAATTATGAAACGAGTATTTAATCTATTGGTAGTAGACGAGAGTGGCAGCATGGCAATAATCCAGAAGCAGGCTCTGATGGGCATCAACGAGACACTTGAGACAATCGGCAAGATGCAAATGACACACAAGGAACTTGAGCAGCACGTTACGCTGATAACGTTTGACAGTTCGCACAAGCGCCTGATATACGACAACGTTACAGCCGATATGGCCCACAAACTTGGACGCGACGAATATAATCCGGGCGGTGCAACTCCTCTGTACGACGCTATTGGAATGGGCATAGCAAAGATAAACGCGCAGACAACCGACGAGGATTCGGTGCTGGTGACCATTATTACGGATGGCGAGGAGAACTGTAGCGAGGAGTATAATCTCAAGATGATAAAGAACCTTATAGACAAGCTTAAGAAGCAAGGCTGGACCTTTACCTTTATAGGTACCGACAACCTTGACGTTGAAGGCATGGCTGCCGACATGGGCATAGACAATCATCTATCGTTCTGCGAGGACGCAAAAGGCACAGAAGAGATGTTCAGACGCGAAAGAAAATCAAGAGAACGCTTCAATATGTGCATGGCTTCTGACCGCGCAATGCCGGCTGGAAGCTATTTTAAGGAGAAATAAAAAGAAAAGGGTGTGCACTACATGTTTCTATACAAGAAAGAGAAACCTGAGGTGCACACCTTATTATATATATACATTATATATATATTACATTATTATTTACCTTACAGCACTTTCCAAAAGCTTTCAGGCAGGCTGACGTTCTGCACCTGTCGTGCCTCCTCAAACAATGGGGCAATATCCTCAGGCTCGAATCCGGCAATGCCGCATCCAATTGGCGTTACAAGGAAATGCTTTTCGGGATGAGCCTTGGCATAGTTGATAAACTCGTCGACATAAGGACGAATAGTATCAACACCTCCTTGCATTGTAGGTATGCCATAGCTTTGGCCTTGCATGCCTACACCCTGCCCCATTATTGCACCAAAACGCAAGCGTGCCACACGTGCCGCTCCGCCACCATGCATACCTGCAAGATTGCTGCCGAATACAAATACCTCATTCTCTTTAAGGCTGTCAATCCACTCGGGAGTGATGCGCTGTTGTGTTATTCTATCCATATCTTTTGTATTATAATCCATTTGACTTGGCATAGCCTCGCACATGATGTCAGACCTTGACATTGGCGACGCGCCATACTCGTTGGCAACAAAATAACGTTTGAAGTAAGGCACCACAACGTCGTGCATCATTTTGTTGTAACGTTGGGTTACGGCAGACGCACTCATACCCAACTGCGCTCCAATCTCCTTGCCTTTGAACCCCTCGATAAAGAGCATCTGCAGAATAATGGAATTCTTGCTGTCGCGACCATAAAACTTCAGGCAAATCTCGTTGATGGTATGACGGAAGTCGGCAGCAAACTCATTATCCACCACATCAAAGCCAATATGTGTGCGCTCCTGACGAGCCTCAAAACTCTCGAAACGATGCTCTTTATCTACATCCTTGAGCTTGTCGAGAAGCAAGAAGCGAAATCCATTTACCATCCATGTCTTGAGCGACATTGAAGGCTTACGATCTTCAAGCTGCTGGAAGTTGTGCTTGCACAAAGCCAGATAATACTCGTGCGCAAGAGAGAAGAAGTCCATGCCAGGCTTATGCTGCAAGTCGTATCGTTTGTCGTAGATGCAGTAGGCAACACGACAATAGCCGTAGAAATAATCTTTTACGATGTGCTCGTTGGCATTACGAAATCCTTCGAGAATCTCGTCGTCGGTTAATTGGGTTGTATTTGTAGTCATATTGTTTCAAGTTCTGTTGCCGCAAATTTACGAGTTTCTGAAATAACCACCAAACTTTTTACACATATAAATATGTATGAACATTAACCTCAAAACTTTTCAATATATAAATATTGTATTATGTCAAAAGTAATAAATAATGTATACCTTTGCACTTGAAAGCGACAGAAAGATGAAAAATACAAATATAAAATGTATAAAAGGCGACTTTGAGAGTAAGCTTGCGCTTGCACTCGCCCCAACGATAAAAGCAGGATTTCCAAGTCCGGCAGACGACTATCTGCATGATAGTCTCGACTTCAACCGTGACATGATAAAGAATCCGGAAGCGACATTCTATGGAAGAGTATCGGGAGACTCGATGATAGATGCAGGAATATGCGACGGCGACATAGCCGTGATAGACCGATCGTTGCAACCAATGGACGGCAACGTGATTGTAGCATTTGTAAATGGAGAGTTCACAATAAAATACCTTGACCTTAAACACAAGGAGGAAGGATATATAGAACTGAAGCCAGCCAATCCCAACTACTCGCCAATACGTATAGACATAGAAGACAACTTCAGGGTGTGGGGCGTTGTGGTGTGGACCATAAAACAATGGAGACATTAAACAAGAAAAGAAAGACTATGAAATGGTATGCCATATGCGATTGCGACAACTGCTACGTAAGTTGTGAGCGTGTTTTCCGTCCAGACCTGGAAGGGAAACCCGTTGTTGTGCTGTCAAACAACGACGGATGCGTAGTGGCAAGAAGCAAGGAGGCAAAGCAATTGGGCATAAAGGCTGGCACACCATACTTTCAGCTTAAGCAACTGTATCCCAATACCAAGATAGAGGCTTTCTCGTCAAACTATGAACTTTATGGCGAGATAACAGGACGCGTGATGACCATTATACGCGACATGACACCAAGATGTTTTCGCTACTCAATAGACGAAGCCTTTGCCGTGTTGGATGGTTTCTCTACAGAACAGCTAAGAGATTGGGGCGAGCAACTGCACGACCGCATACAGATGTCGGTAGGCATGCCCATAAGCATAGGTATTGCAAGAACAAAGACATTGGCAAAGATGGCGTCGTATTTTGCAAAGAAATATCCTGGATACAACCACGTATGCATTATCGACTCGGAAGAACAACGATTAAAGGCTGCAAAACTATACCCTATTGGCGAAATATGGGGTATTGGAAGAAGATATCAGGCTCGACTTGAGGCTATGGGCATAAGGACGGCACACGACTTTGCAAGCCATTCGGCATCATGGGTAAGGTCCACGTTTAAGACAGTAGTGATAGAACGCACATGGGCAGAACTTAACGGAACCGACTGTATACCCGACGACATACCTAAAAGAAAGAAGAGCATTTGCACAAGCCGAAGCTTTGAGGGTATGGTAAACGACTTTGACACTCTGCGTACACATGTGGCAAACTTTGCTGCGAGATGCGCCGAGAAGCTACGCAAGCAACAGTCGGCGGCTAATATAATTGGTGTGTTTATCGACTCAAACCACTTCAGGCCAGAGCTTGAGCAATACAGCAATATGACGGAGATAACATTCGCAACACCTACATCGGCCACAATAGATATTGTAAAGGCGGCTACTGCGTGCCTAAAACGCATATACCGACAAGGAATATACTATAAACGGGCGGGTGTGATAATGATGGAGGTAGTTACAAACACGGCTATACAAACCGATCTGTTCAACTTTGATGTGGATAGACACAAGCATATGACGCAACTCGACAATGCCGTAGACAAAATAAATAAAGTGGACGGAAGCGAGACCGTTATACTATCGGCACAGCAATATCCAAAGGGAAAGAAGTTTGCGGATGCCATAAAGCACGACCACAAGAGTTTAAACCCTACAACAAGGTGGAGCGACATTATTAAACTAAAATAATATGAAACTGAAATCAATAAGCAACAAAATTAAAGGCAACCCTACAATGACAGAGGGAACGGTATATTCGATACTCGTGATATGCGGCATTTCGCATTTTCTTAACGATATGATACAGTCGATAATCCCGTCGATATACCCTATACTGAAAGACAAGTTCGACTTTTCGTTTGCGCAGATTGGTATCATAACACTTGTCTTTCAGATGACATCGTCTATATTGCAGCCATTCACAGGACTATATGCCGACAAGCATCCACGTCCTTATGCCTTGTCGATAGGCATGTGCTTTACCTTGACAGGATTATTGGTGCTTGCATTTGCCGAATATTACTGGGCTATACTTATAGCAGTAAGCGTTGTAGGCTTTGGCTCATCCGTGTTCCATCCTACAGCATCGCGTGTTACGCAGCTTGCATCAGGCGGCAAAAAGAGTTTGGCACAATCTATATTTCAGGTAGGTGGCAACGGAGGCTCGGCTTTGGGTCCTCTGCTTGCAGCTCTTATTGTGCTGCCATACGGTCAGCATTCAATATCATGGTTTGCCATAGCTGCCATGCTTGCAGCATTGATAATGGTAAGACTTGGAGCATGGTACAAAGCAAAACTGCAATATGTCGTTAATCATCCACTAAAGACAGCAGGACTGAACAACAACATCTCAAAGCGAGCCAAATACGGCGCCTTGGCAATACTTATATTACTTGTATTCTCGAAGTATTTCTATACTTCGTGCATCACAAGCTACTTCACCTTCTTCCTTATAGACAAGTTCGGTGTGTCGGTAAAGGCATCACAATTGTTCCTATTTGTTTTCCTTGCAGCCTTCGCTATAGGAACTGTGGCAGGAGGAATGCTGGGCGACAAGTTCGGAAGAAAATATGTTATATGGTTCTCAATACTGGGAGCAGCACCATTCGCATTAGCAATGCCATATGTAAACCTAACATGGGTGTGACCTGTAAAGTCACGTAATTGATTGTTAGACAGTGATATTAATTGCA
>OOBS01000065.1_pt1 | contig 71608 bp, 63 predicted proteins | sample 1671381 | NCBI WGS metagenome assembly OOBS01 (sample SAMN06348151, study PRJEB24527) | human gut metagenome | biome: human gut; feature: ankylosing spondylitis patient; material: feces | host: Homo sapiens | place: China | collected 2015-10 | reverse complement strand
ATTACAATGATAAAGGGCTATGGCTTTAAAGCCATAGCCCTTTATCATTGTAATATCAAATATTTTTTAGTTTTCCTCAGCAAACTGTCGTATGCGCTGTTCCTCAGATAGCTTGCATACAAGCAAGGCGTTGTCCTTTTCGGCAACGATGTAGCCGTCAAGACCTTGTACCACAACCTTCTTCTCCTGGGTGGTGTGCACAATGCAGTTGTGCGAATCGTAGAAGTGGATATTGTCGCCAATGGCAGTATTACCATATAGGTCGTGCTTTGTCTGTATCATAAGTGATGTCCATGTTCCAAGGTCGCTCCAACCAAAGTCTGCCGGGCAAACAAATATCTCCTCAGCCTTTTCCATAATGGCATAGTCTACAGAGATATTCTCGCATTCAGGATATTTCTGGTCTATCATAGCCTGCTCCTCCGGAGTGCCGTAGATGTCGAGCATGCTCTCGAAAATCTTGCTTATTGCTGGGTTGTAAATACGGAAAGCGTTGACGATAGTAGATACGCTCCAAATAAATATGCCAGCATTCCAGAAGTAGTTCTTGTGCGAGATATATTCCTTTGCTGTCTGCAAGTCTGGCTTTTCGCGGAATGAGTCGATGCGGTATATCTCCTTATTGCGTGGCGAAGCTGTAGATATGTCGGCTTGAATATATCCGTATCCAGTTTCTGGTCGTGTTGCATTCATGCCGAGTGTAACAATAGCATCAGTTTCGGCAGTAAACTTAAGGCACGAAGATATAATGCGGCGGAACTCGTCAGTATCTGTAACGATATGGTCACTTGGAGTCACCACAATGTTAGCCTTTGGATCCTTGGCCTTGATATGCCAGCTAACGTATGCAATACACGGAGCTGTGTTTCGACGGCATGGCTCAAGCAGTATATTGCCTTGTGGAATATCGGGCAATTGTTCGCGTACGATGTCAGCATACTTCTTGTTTGTTACTACCCATACATTTTCGGGCGGACATATTCCTTTAAAACGTTCGTATGTAAGCTGCAAAAGCGTGCGACCAACGCCTAGTATGTCGATGAACTGTTTCGGGCGGTCTACTGTGCTCATAGGCCAGAATCTGCTACCTACACCGCCTGCCATAATTACCAGATGATTACTTACTTGCGCCATATATTAATTGTATTATGTTTCTAATGTTTTAAGAATAATTTTCAATATTAATATCTACAAAGATAGTCAAAATAAGTTATATAAGGTTGGTTTTATCAATAAAACATTAAAAAATAGTGTTTTTATGTGCTTTTATGCCTTAAATGTATGATTTTTATACCTTTAAATCAATGTTTATTGAGCTTTTAAGGTGTAGTTTGTTACTCTTTTAAAGCGGTATTTTAGAAGTCGAATAGTAAAATTTGTGTATTGTTTTTCTGGTTGTCTTTATAGGTATCTTCATTTTTGTCGTTGTTTTCGCCAAACTGTAGCATAAGTTTTTGCGTTTCATTCGATTTAGGATTTAGGCGATACAATCCTCTTTTCTCGCAATGTTCTACCGGAGCTGTGCTGTGTCTTGAGTTGGCAAGTAGCCATCTCTGCACGTCTATGCGCACATTGTCAAAGTCTATTGGCGAGAATAGCGTATTGCGTTGGTTGTGTACGTGTATAGCTATCTTGTGCACCGACAGTCCGTCGTTGCCAGCCTCGTACAAAGTCTCCAATATCTCCTTTTCGTATTTCATGTGGTTTAGGTCTTAAGCCGAAAAAGGAGCTGTATGCATATCGTTGTCGACATGCGTGCAGCTCCTTTTTTATAGTATAAATGTTATAGTCTCTTCTGATGTAGAGATTAAGCGAGAGTGATGAGGTATTCCTCGTTCTTCACCTTGCCTTCTTTCAAGAGCCAGCCAGTGCCGAGGTATACTTCCTCTGTGCTGATGTTGGCAGCCTTAGCGATTTCAGCTACGCTCATAGGCTTCTCGGCTGCTGCCAATGCCTGATAAACGTCACCGGCACGGAAACCAGCGTTCTCTGCACTAACAGCGATTTCTACTTTCTTGGTAGTAGTGCGCTTGGCAGTAGTTGTCTTTGTTGTTGCAGCCTTCTTTGTTGCAGTCTTCTTTACAGTTGCTTTCTTTTCTGTCATAATTTAGTATAAATACATTAAAACTCTTCTTAATCTCAACGATCTTGAAGTCTACTTTTGTTGATTAGATTAAGCTGTTGTGTGTCACTTTTTTAAGTGTTGTTAGCGTTCACAACAACTAACTATGGCAAAAGTAGTCATTTATTTTCAATAAGTTGCGGTATTTTGCACAAAAAAAGCCCGATTGCTCGGGCTTTCTTTTGATAGTATTATTTTTTTTGACGTATATCAACCGTAAAATGACATATTGTATACCTATATACGTGCAAAATATGATTATTTGTCAATTTTTAGTCTTCTTTGATATCAACCTTAAGTTGCAGCTCGTCAAGCTGTTTTGGGTCGAGCACAGAAGGTGCGTCAAGCATAACGTCGCGTCCGCTGTTATTCTTTGGGAATGCAATGCAGTCGCGTATAGAATCGAGACCAGCCATGATAGACACAAAGCGGTCGAGACCGAATGCAAGACCTGCGTGAGGAGGTGCTCCGTACTTGAAGGCATTGATAAGGAATCCAAACTGAGCCATAGCGCGTTCTTCTGTGAATCCAAGGATGCCGAACATCTTCTCCTGAAGCTTACTGTCGTGTATACGGAGGCTTCCGCCACCAACCTCGATACCGTTGCATACAAAGTCGTATGCCTTGGCACGTACCTGCTCTGGATGTTCATCGAGCAATGGTATATCTTCTGGGTTAGGCATAGTGAACGGGTGGTGTGTAGCCATAAGGCGCTGCTCCTCGTCGCTCCATTCGAACAGAGGGAAGTCGATAATCCACAAGCACTCAAACTTGTTCTTGTCGCGCAGACCTAAACGGTCTCCCATCTCAAGACGCAGTGTGCAGAGCTGTACACGTGTCTTGTTTGCATTATCGCCTGAAAGGATAAGCACAAGGTCACCGTCTTTGGCACCAGTTGTCTCCTTAACCTTGGCAAGAACCTCAGGTGTGTAGAACTTGTCTACCGACGACTTCACTGTGCCATCCTCGTTGAACTTGATGTATACCAATCCCTTAGCACCCACCTGTGGACGCTTAACAAAGTCGGTTAACTGATCAAGCTGCTTGCGTGTATAGTTTGCGCAACCAGGTACACATATACCACCGATGTAAGCAGCATCGTTGAATACAGAGAAAGTGCCAGTGCCCTTAAGGTCGTCCATCAGTTCTACAAACTCCATACCGAAGCGCAAGTCAGGCTTATCGCTACCAAAGCGGCGCATAGCCTCGTGCCATGTCATCTGCTGCAGCTTAGCGGGCAGTTCTACACCACGTACTTCCTTAAACAGATGGCGTGCCATATCCTCGAAGAGGTTGATTACATCGTCTTGGTCAACAAACGACATCTCGCAGTCAATCTGTGTGAATTCAGGCTGACGGTCGGCACGAAGGTCTTCGTCACGGAAACATTTTGCAATTTGGAAGTAACGGTCGAAACCGCTAATCATAAGTAGCTGCTTCAATGTTTGCGGGCTCTGTGGCAGAGCATAGAACTGTCCTGGGTTCATACGCGAAGGAACAACAAAGTCGCGAGCGCCTTCAGGTGTAGAACCAATAAGAATAGGAGTCTCAACCTCAATAAAGTTCTGAGCATCGAGGAAGTTGCGTATAAGGATAGTCATACGATGACGCAGCTCCAAGTTCTTGCGTACAGTAGGGCGACGCAAGTCAAGGTAGCGATACTTCATACGGATATCGTCGCCTCCGTCTGTGTTGTCCTCAATAGTGAATGGAGGTGTTGCACTCTCAGATAGGATGTTCAACTCAGTGGCTAAAATCTCGATGTCGCCAGTAGGAAGGTTGGCATTCTTGCTCTCACGCTCGTTTACCACACCAGTTACCTGTATGCAGTATTCGCGTCCAAGCTTGCTTGCACGTGCACAAAGCTCGCTGTCGTCAGAGTCGTTGAACACAAGCTGTGTGATACCATATCGATCACGCAGGTCGACAAAAGCCATGCCGCCCATCTTTCTAACACGCTGTACCCATCCGGCAAGTGTCACTGTCTTGCCGTTATCAGAGAGGCGAAGCTCTCCACAAGTGTTTGTTCTATACATTATTTATATTGTATTTTGTATTTTCGCTATTTTAGCACAAAGTTATATCGTTTATTCTGAACTACCAAATTTATCACCCGTAATCTCACGAAAATATATTATCTTTGTAGGCAAATAGGCTAAAGCCGTACAAACCTAAGTGTAACGATAAAAAAGATAAGATATGCCAGTACAAAGTGAAGCTGCCCTCGAAAACGGACTTATAGATACTCTTCAAAAGATGAACTACGAGTATGTTCATATTGAAGAGGAGAAGAACCTGTCTGCAAATTTCAAGAAACAGTTGGAGAAACACAACAAGAAGAAGTTGGAAGAATTGGGTCGTACAGAATTTACAGAGTCTGAGTTTGAAAAAATACTTATCTATCTTGAAGGTGGCACTCGCTTTGAAAAGGCAAAGAAACTGCGTGACCTATTTCCGCTTGAACTGGAAAGCGGTGAACGCCTATGGGTGGAGTTCTTGAACCGCACTCACTGGTGTCAGAACGAGTTTCAAGTTTCCAATCAAATCACGGTTGAGGGCAGAAAGAAATGCCGTTACGATGTGACTATACTTATCAATGGTCTGCCTTTGGTTCAGATAGAACTGAAGCGCAGAGGTGTGGAACTGAAACAGGCATACAACCAAATACAACGCTATCACAAGACTTCTTTCCATGGACTGTTTGATTACATCCAGTTGTTTGTCATATCCAATGGTGTGAACACTCGCTATTTCGCCAACAACCCGAATAGTGGCTATAAGTTCACATTCAACTGGACGGATGTAGCCAATGTGCCTTTCAACGACTTGGAGAAGTTTGCCACAGTGTTCTTCGACAAGTGCACGTTGGGCAAGATTATAGGCAAGTACATAGTATTGCATGAGGGCGACAAATGTCTGATGGTGCTTCGCCCTTATCAGTTCTATGCAGTGGAGAAGATTCTCGACCGTGTGGAAAACTCTAATGATAACGGCTATATCTGGCATACAACAGGTGCAGGTAAGACCTTGACATCATTCAAGGCAGCCCAACTCGTATCAGAGTTGGACGATGTTGACAAGGTGATGTTTGTGGTTGACCGCCACGACCTCGACACGCAGACGCAAGCCGAATACGAGGCTTTTGAGCCTGGTGCCGTTGACAGTACAGACAACACAGACGAATTGGTGAAGCGTCTGCACAGTAATTCAAAGATTATTATTACCACCATTCAGAAACTTAATGCAGCTGTCAGCAAGCAGTGGTATAGCAGTCGTATAGAAGAAATACGTCATTCTCGCATCGTGATGATATTCGATGAGTGTCATAGAAGCCATTTCGGAGATTGCCACAAGAACATCGTAAAGTTCTTTGACAACACGCAGATATTCGGTTTTACTGGCACACCTATCTTTGTTGAGAATGCGGTGGACGGACATACCACAAAGGAAATCTTCGGCAACTGTCTTCACAAATACTTGATAAAGGATGCCATTGCCGATGAAAATGTGCTTGGTTTTCTTGTGGAGTATTACCACGGCAATGAGGATGTGGATAATGCCGACCAAGACCGCATGACGGAGATAGCAAAATTTATCCTTAATAATTTCAATAAGTCAACATTCGATGGAGAGTTTGACGCATTGTTTGCTGTGCAGTCAGTGCCTATGCTAATCCGTTACTACAAGATATTCAAGAGCCTTAATCCGAAGATCAGGATTGGAGCAGTCTTCACATATGCTGCCAACAGTAGTCAAGACGATGAGCAGACCGGTATGAACACCGGCGGTTTTGCGAGCGAAAGCACTGGTGAGGCAGACGAACTGCAAGTCATCATGGATGACTATAATAATATGTATGGAACAAGTTTCACAACCGAGAACTTCCGTGCATATTACGATGACATCAACCTACGCATGAAGAAAAAGAAGGCGGACATGAAGCCTCTTGACCTCTGCTTGGTTGTCGGTATGTTCCTTACTGGCTTTGACAGCAAGAAACTCAATACTCTCTATGTTGACAAAAACATGGAGTACCATGGCTTGTTGCAAGCATTCAGCCGTACCAACCGTGTGTTGAACGAGAAGAAGCGTTTCGGTAAGGTGGTTTGCTTCCGTGACTTGAAAAGCAAGGTGGACGAGTCTATCAAACTTTTCAGCAACAGCAATAATCTTGAAGATATTGTTCGCCCACCATTTGTTGATGTCAAAACCCACTATCAAGAACTGACAAAGGACTTCTTGGAGCATTATCCCGAACCTCATTATGTGGACTATTTGCAGAGTGAGAACGACAAGAAGCAGTTTATCCTCGCTTTCCGTGACATCATCAAAAAGCACGCTGAAATACAGGTGTATGACGAGTTTGAAGAGGATGCTCCCGACCTAGGAATGACCGAACAGCAGTTCATGGACTTCCGCAGCAAGTATCTTGATATATACGATTCGTTTGCTGTGCAAAACAAAGAGCAACCAACGACATACCAAGTACTAGAGGACAATCCCAGCATGGTTGGTGAGCCAGACCCTTTTGAAGAAGCCGCAACTGGTATGGGCGATATTGATTTCTGCTTGGAACTTCTGCATAGCGACATCATCAATGTTGCCTATATATTGGAGTTGATTGCAGACCTTAATCCATACAGTGAGGACTATTCAGAGAGGCGCAAGTACATCATCGACACAATGATTAAGGATGTCGAACTTCGTAGTAAGGCAAAACTCATTGACGGATTTATCCAGAAGAATGTGGATGATGATCGTGACAATTTCATGGCTCGCAAACAAAAGGCTGATGGTACAAGCGACCTTGAAGAACGGTTGAACAACTACATCGTCACCGAACGTAACAATGCAGTCAATACGCTTGCGAAAGATGAGGATTTGGATGCTTCCGTGCTCAACCATTACCTCTCGGAATATGACTACTTGCAAAAGGAACAGCCTGAAATCATACAAGAGGCTCTCAAGGGCAAGCACCTCGGACTGATAAAGAGACGCAAGGCATTAACAAGAATACTCGATAAATTGCGTTTGATTATAAGAACATTTAGTTGGGAATAATATATGAGTTCGATAAAAGTAATAAATACGATAAGGCTTTGTTCTAAAGGTGTCCTTGCAAAGGATGCCAATGGAAAGTATGTAAAGTTGCATAAACGCCAAGGAGATATGGATGGAGCTTGCTCTGTCTATTCTTTGGCGATGGCATTGCTGTGCCTTGGCGTAGTAACAGAGGATGACTTGAATATTTACAACAAGCCAGATAGACGGACTCAGAAAGGTAAATTTTTAAGTCATTTCCTTGAAGAACAAGGCTTGGTAAGGAACGGATATTACTTTTCAACACTTGCAAAAGAAATCAACGAACAAGACTTTGGAATTATTGCAACACGAAAGTGTCGGCAAGATGCCAATGACATTATTGATATAATAGCCGATACACTTGATGAAGAAATGCCTGTTATTATATCAACCGATTTCCCAGATGGTGGGCATGCAATGCTTGCAGTTGGTTATGAAACGAACAATGAGGAAGATGCAATTACAAAAATTCTGTGCTTAGACCCAAGTGAAGAAGCACCTAATTTTTCATCGTGGAACTGCATCATTGATGTTGCACATAAATACAGCAAGTCTGAATATCCATTTGACAACATAACAAAATCCCAGTCTTACAAAGTAGCATTGGGAGATATTTTAATAATAGAAAAAAGGAAATAACGATATGAGCGAAGAATTACAACAGAAACTCCGTGACCAACTTTGGGAAGTCGCTAACAAACTGCGTGGCAATATGTCGGCAAGTGACTTCATGTATTTCACCCTTGGCTTTATCTTCTACAAATATTTGTCGGAGAAGATAGAGCAACACGCCAATGAAGCATTGGTGGATGATGAAGTCACATTTAAAGAACTGTGGGCAATGGAGAAAGACGAAGATATAGAAGAACTTCAAGAGGTTGTCAAGACCGAATGTCTGGAGAACATCGGCTACTTCATTGAACCAAACTTCCTGTTCTCGTCTGTCATTGAGAGCATTAAGAGAAAGGAGAACATTCTGCCTATGCTCGAACGCTCATTGAAGCGTATTGAGGACAGTACTCTCGGGCAGGACAGCGAAGAAGACTTTGGAGGTCTATTCTCTGACATTGACCTTGCTTCACCAAAATTGGGTAAAACTGCAGATGACAAGAATACTTTGGTCAGCAATGTTCTTCTTGCACTTGATGATATTGACTTTGGTGTAGAAGCATCGCAAGAGATAGATATTCTCGGTGATGCCTACGAGTATATGATTAGCCAATTTGCCGCTGGTGCTGGCAAGAAAGCTGGTGAGTTCTATACTCCTCAGGAAGTGAGCCGTATCTTGGCAGAGATCGTAACCATCGGTCACGCTCGTCTGCGCAATGTCTATGACCCTACCTGTGGTAGTGGTTCGCTGTTGCTCCGTGCAGCAAGTATCGGTCATGCAAACGAGATTTTCGGACAGGAGAAGAACCCTACGACCTACAACTTGGCTCGTATGAATATGCTTCTTCATGGCATAAAGTTCAGCAACTTCCGCATAGAGAATGGCGATACCTTGGAGGCTGATGCTTTTGGCGATACTCAGTTTGACGCTGTGGTAGCAAATCCTCCTTTCTCTGCTGAATGGAGTGCAGCCGATAAGTTCAACAACGATGATCGTTTCAGTAAGGCAGGACGCTTAGCACCTCGAAAGACTGCCGATTACGCCTTTATTCTCCACATGATTTACCACCTTAATGAGGGTGGTACCATGGCTTGTGTAGCTCCTCATGGTGTGCTCTTCCGTGGCAATGCAGAAGGCGTAATACGTCGTTTCCTCATCGAGAAGAAGAACTATGTGGATGCCATCATCGGACTTCCTGCCAATATCTTCTATGGCACAAGCATCCCGACCTGTATCTTGGTGTTCAAGAAGTGTCGTAAAGAGGATGACAACATTCTGTTCATTGATGCCAGCAAGGAGTTTGAAAAGGTCAAGACCCAGAACAAGCTCCGTCCGCAGCATATCAAGAAGATTGTTGACACCTATCGTGAGCGCAAGGAGATAGAAAAGTACAGCCATCTTGCTACTCTGCAAGAAGTGGCTGAGAACGACTACAATCTCAACATCCCTCGTTACGTAGATACTTTCGAGGAAGAAGAACCTATCGACATCCATGCTGTCATGAAGGAAATCAAGGAGCTGGAAGCCAAACGAGCCGATCTTGACAAGGAGATTGAAGGTTATCTGAAAGAGTTGGGGTTGGTTGAATAGGTTTATCCTACAATTGAATTTGTTTACCAGCCTGGTAAATTATTAAAAAAGGCGTAGAATATGGCAGGAAATATGACATTGGCAGGAAACAGCGAGTTCAAAAGTTGGGTCTCGCAGTTGAAAAAAGATATACACAGCGCACAAATAAAGGCGGCAATAAAGGTGAATACAGAATTGCTTCGCCTTTATTGGCGTATGGGTGCAGATATTTGCGAAAAGCAGAAATCTGCATCTTGGGGAGATGGCTGGCTCAAAGAATTGAGCCGTGAACTTATGACGGAGTTTCCTGATATGAAAGGTTTTTCCTATCGAAATCTAAGGTATATTCGCCAATGGTATGAGTTTTATAATCAGAGAATTACAATTTGGCAACAACCTGTTGCCAAATTAGGAGAAGATATTTGGCAACAAGTTGTTGCCCAATTAGACGATGTAAATATGCAACAACCTGTTGCACAAATAAGTGAGGATGTTTTTTTCTCCGTTCCTTGGGGGCATCATCTGTATATCATATCGCAATGCAAGGATGTTGATCGTGCCGTGTTCTACTTGAAAAAGACAGTAGAAAATGGTTGGAGCCGTGCTGTTCTGCTTAATTTTCTTGACACGAATCTATATGAACGACAGGGAAAGGCTGTGAATAATTTCACAAGACTGTTGTCTGACCCTCAAAGTGAATTAGCAGCACAAACGTTGAAAGACCCTTATAATTTCGATTTCCTCACACTTGACGGTGAGTATCGGGAGCGAGAGTTGGAACAGGGACTTACTCAAAATGTCACACGCTTCTTGCTTGAATTGGGTACGGGCTTTGCTTTTGTCGGGAGTCAAGTTCCACTACAAGTTGGAGAAGATACTGTATATCCTGACTTGCTATTCTATCACTTGGAACTGTGCTGTTATGTCGTCGTAGAACTGAAGATTACGAAATTCAAAGCAGAACATCTGGGACAGTTGGGCGTATATGTGAGTGCAGTCAATCATATAAAAAAGAAGCCTACTGACAACCCTACGATAGGTTTGCTTATCTGCAAGACCAAGAACAATGTGATGGCTCAATATGCCCTTGAATCAACCAATCAGCCAATAGGCATCTCCGAATATCAGTTATCTAAGCTCATGCCTGAAAACATACAGAGCCAGTTGCCTACAATTGAAGATATTGAAGCAACACTTTCTGATATAAAGGAGACTAAGGATTTCAAAAAAGGGTAATGAAATGCTCAAATCTCAATAAAATACGCAAATGGTATTTGTTCTATTCTTCACAAATTGATTTTTTTGTACCAAGCTGGTACAAAATTACAAAAGGTGGATAATGTAACAACCCCAATGCCAGACTAGCAGAATCTGTCTACCAAGTTGGTAGACAAATAAAACAATGTAACTGGTATGTAAGTACCATGTAAACTGGTATGTAACAGAGCCATATTGGTGAACTTAAATTAAGGATTAAAAATGACAACAACAATAAATAACGAACATAAGAAACTTAATGCCCCAAATCTCAGATTCCCTGAGTTTCAGGGGGAGTGGAAAGAAGAACGACTGGCAGACATCGCAGATTTGTATAAAGGTACTGGTATATCCAAAGACCAACTGTCTGATGATGGCGAACCTTGTATTTTATATGGAGAGCTTTACACGAAGTACAAATCGGAAACAATAAGAGAAGTCATTAGCAAAACAAATATCAACAATACCAAATTGGTAAGAAGCAAAGCTAATGATGTAATAATACCTTGCTCTGGTGAAACAGCAGAGGATATCGCAACCGCTCGTTGCGTCCTCAATGGCAATATTCTATTAGGTGGTGATTTGAACATTATACGCTTGCATGGATATGATGGTGCATTCATGAGCTATCAGTTGAATGGCAGACGCAAGTATTACATTGCCAAAGTTGCGCAAGGTGTGTCTGTAGTGCATCTTTATGGCGAACATTTGAAAGGGGTAAAGACCATCAATCCTTGTTTGGAGGAGCAGAAGAAAATCGCAAGTTTATTGGCTTTGCTTGACGAGCGCATCACTACCCAAAACAAAATCATTGACAAGTTGCAGTCCTTAATCAAGGGAATGGAGGACAATTTGTTGGATAATCCTTTGTGGGAAAAGACATATTTACGTTCATTTATGCAATTCTTCCCTACCAATTCGCTATCATGGGAGCAACTGAGTTATAAAGAAGGTGCAATTAGGAATCTACATTATGGTTTAATACATGTTTTTCAGACACGTGGAATTAACTCTGCCTCTTTACCGATGATTAAAAATGAAGCAATACCTAAGCAATATACATTGTGCCAAGTAGGAGATGTTGCTTTTGCAGATGCTTCAGAAGATACTGGCGAAATAGCAAAATCCGTAGAATTTGTTGATACTATTGAAGGTGATACAATCTGTGGATTACATACTATTCATGGTCGTGATATAAAGAACAGGACAGTTGTAGGCTTCAAAGGTTTTGCATTTAATTCTCGTTATTTCCATAACCAAATCAAGCGATTGGCACAGGGGACAAAAGTGTTTTCAATAACAGCAAACAACCTTTCTTCTTGTTATGTCTATCTTCCTGATTTAGAAACACAAAAAGCTATAGTTAAATTACTGAAAGCTTATGAAGAAAAACTTTTAGTAAGCAAAAGATTGTTGGAACATTATGAAAAGCAGAAGCAATACTTGCTCCGCCAGATGTTTATATGAACATTTGGCGAAGCAGATACTGCTTTTGTTTTTCAAATACGTTTCTCTGCTTTACAGCTGTTTCCATTCGTACTGATAATGTCGAAAATATGTGGGCTATTGTTTTAACAATTTGTTCAGTTGGCAAAATAAATTCTTGATTTTGTGTCTCTGCAATATAATGTCTTTTATGTTCCTCTGTTGACAAATCAAGATACTTCAAAAACTCAAACGTATAACGTAAGAGTTCCTTATTCTTTGCCGTTAGAATTTTGATAGCAGATGATTTTACCTTAAAAGGAAAATCAACATATTTGCAATCAAGAGTAAAATCATCAAATATTATACAATCGCCCTTGTCGTATATTCCGTCAGTTTCTGATGTATAACCCAAGACAAAGGCTTTGTTTGCAGTTAATACAGGAATTCCTTCTGCTGTATATTCTGTATCTTTAACAATATATGGTTGTGGTTGCTCATAGCTGAGGACATCGCTAATCATCGCATTAACCCCGACACTTTTTCTAAGTTTCCCATACACATCGTTTCTAATTCCCTTGATTAAGGACTGCAACTTGTCAATGATTTTGTTTTGGGTTGCGATGCGTTCATTTATCGCATCGAAAAGTCGTGCAATTTTACTCTGTTCGTTTGCATTAGGCAGCAACACCTTCGTCTTTCTTACAGATTTCAAAGAAAGATTTTTGATAGTCGTACCAGTAAGCTCTGATGTAAAATAAAACTGGCACTTAGGCATCATCAGGTAATAGAAAATGTAATTTCTATTTATATTGGAAGATACGTTAATATAGCAAGCGCTCTTACCTAACATAATAGGCTCATTTTTATACAAAGCGACATTTCCGATAGTTCCATTGATAGATAGAAGTATTGAATAAGAATTTAAGGCAGATGCATTATTTCTTAAAGCCTCTTCCGCTGTTACTTTTTGTGTTGTTGCTGTGATTGTAATTCCATATTCGGATATGTTATTGCCATTTACAAAATAGAATGTACCATTATCATCATATATAGGAGTGGCATGAATACCATCTCCTATTTCTGCTGTTATGTCCTCTAATTTATATTCTTCCCACTCCCCCTGAAACTCAGGAAATCTGAGATTTGGGGCTAAAATTATTGATTTTCTCTAATTATTATATACACCTTCAAAATTAAGGATTACAATGACAACAAAAACAATTAGAGAAATTGCGTTGGCTTGGAAAAGTGACAAGCAACGCTACGTTAAGCAGTCCACATACGCTGCTTATGTGTTAATTCTGGAGAATCACATTCTGCCATCATTTGGCGATTGTGAGGCTCTGAGTGAGAAGCTTGTGCAGGAGTTCGTTTTGCAGAAACTGAATGGCGGTCTAAGCATTAAGACGGTGAAGGATATCCTGATTGTCTTGAAAATGGTTATGAAGTTCGGGGTAAAGAACGAATGGATGAACTATTGCGAGTGGGACATCAAGTACCCTACGACAGAGACTAATAAGGAGATTGAGGTGCTGACGGTGGCTCACCACAAGAAGATCCTCGATTTCATCAATCAGAACTTCACGTTTCGCAACCTCGGCATCTACATCAGTCTGACTACAGGTTTGCGTATCGGAGAGATTTGTGGTTTGAAATGGTCGAACATCAACACCGATAATGGTACTATCACCGTGAGTCGCACCATTGAGCGCATCTACATTGTGGAGGGCGAACGCAAGCACACAGAGTTGGTCATCAACACACCCAAGACCAAGAACTCATGCCGTGAGATACCGATGAACAAGGAACTGCTGGCAATGGTGAAACCACTGAAAAAGGTGGTAAACACAGACTTCTATGTGCTGACCAATGAAGAAAAGCCAACAGAGCCACGCACCTACCGCAACTACTATCATCGGTTGATGAAGCGTCTCGACATACCTCGGCTGAAATACCACGGACTGCGCCACAGCTTTGCCACACGCTGCATTGAAAGCAACTGCGACTACAAGACAGTAAGTGTATTGCTCGGCCATGCCAACATAACCACGACACTCAATCTATATGTTCATCCAAACATAGAGCAGAAAAGAAAATGTATTAGCAAGATGTTCAAGTCTCTTGGAAAATAGATAAGATAAAAGGCAAGCGTTTCCTCAATCCAACAAGGTTAAAAGAATGAATAAAAGCCTTTTATTGTATAATAAATCTAAAAAAATGGGCTTATAATGTAGTCGAACTAATAGTTTTATTAATTTTGTAGCGATTTTCGCATTGACGCGATATCAACAGGTAAATATAGCGAACTTTAAACAGAAAAAATATGAAGAAGTATTTGATGATGTTTGTTATGCTCTTTGCGAGCCTGACATTCGTTACAGCACAGACAAAGCAGGCGTCAATTAAGTTTGACAAGCTCACTTATAATTTCGGTACATTCTCTGAGAAGACTCCTGTACAGAAGTGTGCATTTACATTCACCAACAAAGGCACAGCTCCTTTGGTTATCAATCAGGCTGTTGCAAGTTGCGGTTGCACGGTGCCTGCCTACACCAAGACACCTATAATGCCTGGCGAGAAGGGCGAGATTAAGGTGACATACAATGGTAAGGGTGCTTTTCCTGGTCATTTCAAGAAGACCATTACCGTTCGTACCAATGGCGAAACCGAGCTTACACGTCTCTATATAGAGGGTGTGATGGAGGAGGCCAAGTAAGGCGAAATCTTCATAAGGGACATTAAATAATAATTAATTGTTAATCGTAACGGGCGGAGACACAGCGTTTCTGCCCGTTTTCTTTTATCACATATATATGATATTCTATTTCTCGGGAACAGGCAATACACTTTGGGCTGCACAAAAGATGGCGGCAGCTACAGGCGACTGCCTTGTAAACATTGCCGAGGCTATGCTTTCTAACGACAAGGCCTACTGTTCCAACCAATGTCTTAGCTATACTCTTGCCGATGACGAGCGCATAGGTTTCTTCTTTCCGGTGCACGGATGGCGTCCACCTCGCTTGGTGCTCGATTTTATCGACAAGCTTAATATCAATAATGCCGGCAACCATTATACCTACATAGTGTGCACGGCAGGCGACACCGTAGGCGAGGCTGTCAGCATAATGGAGAACCGTTTGCTGTCTATTGGTATAAAGGTAGATAGTGCCATATCGTTGATTATGCCTGAGTCGTATGTCGGGTTGCCGTTTATGGATGTAGACACACCAGCCAAGGAACAGTGCAAGAAGATGGAAGCCGACACGAAGCTCTCTCGTTTTATTAGCGATGTCATGGAGCGTCGTTGTGGAGTGTGCGACATTACGATAGGACGCTGGCCGCGCATCAACAGCAGGCTTATTGGATCGGTGTTTGTAAACCATATTGTTACCGATCGTCCCTTCCATGTTATTGCTGACCGTTGCTTGCATTGTGGCAAGTGTGCCTCGGTATGTCCGGTTGCCGACATCCACTTCGATAAGGGCTGCGAGCCTACATGGTTGCACAATGGCAAGTGTCTATCTTGTTTCGCTTGCTACCATCATTGCCCCACACATGCCATAGAGTATGGTGGAAGAACCAAGAACAAGGGGCAGTACTACTATAATAGATAGTGCAAGCTGAGGCTGATAATAAGTAAAAAAAGCATCCGGTATTCAGGGCGATTAAAGTATAAATCTATACTTCAATAACCATGAATGCCGGATGAATGTTATTTATATTTCTTTGTAAACAATCCCAGTACCGTTTTTAGTACCATATAACTGGTACTGCAGTTTATATTGTATGGTACTGGAGTACCAGTTATATGGTACTGCAGTTTATATTGACTGGTACTGTAGTTTCATTTAACTGATACTGCAATTGATACTGATATGCAATGTAACTTCAATTAACCGACGTATCAGCATCATTTGGATGTTGTGCCTTTAATATACTCTTTCGCCAAATATATAGGTTCCTACTCTAACCATTGTCGACTGGCATTGCACCGCAATCTTATAGTCGTGGCTCATGCCCCAAGAGCGTTCGCAGAAGCTTGGGTCGTTGGCAAAGTAGCGAGCTTTAACCTCGTCGAAGAAGTTGGCAGCCAGTTCAAATTCGCTGCGAATAAGTTGTTCGTCGTCTATATGCGACGCCATCATCATCAATCCGCAAATCTTAACATTGGTAAGGTTTCGCCATTCTCCCTCTTCCAACAGCTGTCTGCAAGCGTCGAGAGACAGTCCATATTTGGTTTCCTCCTCGGCAATGTGCAGCTCGAGCAGTACTTTTATGGTTCGGTTGTGGTAGGCAGCTTGCTTGTTTATTTCGCGAAGCAACTTCAAGGAGTCCACTGCGTCAATCATCGAAATGTATGGTGCAATGTACTTCACCTTGTTTGTTTGCAGGTGTCCAATGAAGTGCCACTCTATATCTTTTGGCAGCGCTTCAACTTTCTTAGCCAATTCCTGTTCGCGGCTTTCGCCAAAGATGCGCTGTCCGGCGTTATAGGCAGCCATAATATAGTCGGCAGGATGAAACTTGCTGACAGCCACAAGTTGCACACCTTGTGGCAAGCCGTCCTTCACGTCGTGAAGTCTACGTGCAATGTCTGTTGTTTCCATATTAAGAATGTTGAATGCGTTATCAGTTAATTGTTTTAAAGGATAGGTTTATCCCTCAAATTCGGGCTTGTCGTTCTTTTCCTCCTTCTTTACAGGAGCGTTGTGCTCGAATACATCCATAATCTTTGTCTCGGCAATGTTTACTATGATGTAGTCGATGGCAGTCTTGCCCATAGCCTCGTCTATATTCTTAACGGCAGCATTGAATGTTGCGGCCTGTACCAGGAAGTTCACGGCCGAGCGCTTCTCCTTGGCTGTCTTCTCGTCGAGAGTGATAAAGGAGAGCTTAGCCTTGTACCAATGGTCGTCGTTGTCGTTGTCGCTGAAGAAAATCTCGCCATACGATGCTGGTGTGATGTTCTTCACCTCAAACTCGCCGCTTACGAACGGCTCCATTTCCTTGGTAATAGCCTCTTCTGCCTCGCCAAAGCTCAAAGCGTCTACAACATATAGCTCGTTAACCTTCTTCTGTCCTGCATCTTCGGTCTGGCGCTCGTAGCGTACTGTGGTTTCAAACCAGTTTGCTGTTCTTGATCTCATTTCTTTTCGTTTTATTATGTGTTTTTTTATTTTTCGGACAACAAAAGTAATAATTTATTCTGACATATTATACAGGTGGACGTACAAATATTGCTTTTTTAAGATTTGTCATTGTCTTGTGGTTCGGCATATTTGCCTTGCCACGAGTCCATACGCTTCATATAGTTGACGAAGCGGTTGGCAAACTCATAGTTCTTTAGTCCCCACTTGGGCGCCACAAGCAGTTCTTTGGGCGATTGACTTACAAATCGTTCGAGCACCATATCGGGTCTCAGGCGCTCGATATAGCGTCGGCACAGGTCTATATACTCGTCGGCTGTGTATAGATTAAAGGGTTGGCGCTCGTATTCGGCAGCAAGCTGGGTGCCGCGTATTATCTGCAGTTGGTGCAGCTTTAGGATGTCTATGGGCAAGGCAGATATGATGTCGGCTTGGCGCACATTGTCTTCTGCCGACTCGCCAGGCAGTCCTAATATAATGTGTGCACCGGTCAGGATGCCTCGGTTATGTGTTTCTATTATGGCGCGGCGCGAACATTCGAAGTTGTGTCCGCGGTTTACACGGCGTAGGGTATCGTCGCTAACCGATTCGATGCCGTATTCCACTATCATGAATGTCTGCTGGTTGAGGCTTTCAAGATAGTTCAGTATCTCGTCTGACACGCAGTCTGGTCGTGTGCCAATCACTATTCCCACAACATCCTCTGCCGATAGAGCCTCCTCGTATCGGCGTTGCAGTGTGTCGAGTGTTGCATAAGTATTGGAGAAAGCTTGGAAGTAGGCCAGGTATTTCATGTCTGGATACTTGTGTTTGAAAAACTCCTTGCCTTCGGTTATTTGCTCGGTTATCGACTTGGAAGGCTGACAATAGGATGGATTAAACGTGCGGTTGTCGCAGAAGGTGCATCCTCCGTGCGATATATGGCCGTCGCGGTTGGGGCAAGAAAAGCCTGCATCTATGGAGATTTTCTGTACGCGAAACGGAAATTGGCGTCTCATCCATGCTCCGTAGTCGTTGTATATCTGGTGTGGCATAATTGGTATGGGTTGGATTGTAAGTGTAAAGTTACGAACAAATGTCGGTTGTACGAAGAAAAAGCCGTAAAGAAATGCCGAAATAGGGGATTTTTGGCTATATTTGTACAGCTAAAACTTAAACGAAAATAAATATGGAAAAGAAAAAGAAACACTCACTCCTTTTTATATGTCTTGGCAATATATGCCGTTCGCCGGCTGCTGAGGGCGTGATGAAGGCAAAAGTGCATGCCGCAGGACTTGATGCTGATTACTTTATTGATTCGGCTGGTATAGGCGATTGGCATGTTGGTCAGTTGCCAGACAGTAGAATGCGTGAGCGTGCATCGCTACGTGGCTATCGTCTTAACAGTAGAGCGCGTCAGATACGTGTAGAGGATTTTGACGATTTTGATATGTTGCTTGTTATGGATCGTGACAATTACCGCATCGTAACATCTAAGGCTCCTAACGACGAGGCGCGTAAGAAGGTGTGTATGCTTACCGACTATCTGTCAATTCATAAAGGTACCGATGTGGTGCCTGATCCTTATTATGGCGACCTATCCGACTTCGACTATGCGCTTGACCTTATAGAGGATGCGTGTGAGGGTTTGCTCGAAATGTATTAATAGGGGTGTCTACAGTGCGCCATTACTTGCGTAAGAAGCAGTATTCGCGCACTGTGGCTCCTTGCTCGTCGGCAAGAAACTTTATGTAGCCTTGTTTGTTGATTGGGTCACCGCTTTCGGTAGCCACAAGCTTGGTTCCATCTATAAGTTTCTGTCCGTTTACACTCACTGTGATGTTATCGCCATTCACGCTTATATTGGCGGTAGACCAGTCGCCAATAGTATCGTACTTGTGCCATTTGCTATCGCCTACAAGCTTAAGTCCCTTTTCTTTGTTAAACATAAGCACAGGCATAGAGCGTAGGCTAAGCGTTAGAGTGCCTTCTGATAGCCAGTCAAAAGCAAGGTTAAAGTCGGCCAGTTGGTCGTGTATAACCCAGAAGCCTCGTTTCTCCATACGTGTCACTTCGGTATGAGCCATATTGTATCCGCCTTCGGCATGCCAGTTGTCTATTGCCGCAAGCACCTGATCGATGCGTGTGTCTACGTCCTTTTCGTCGTAGTGATGTATATAAGACTGCTTGGCTGCATATAGCATAGCGCTTACCATACGTCCGGCATTGGCTTCGGGTTGATAGGCTATCAGTTCTGTGGTAGCTACAGCAAGCGCGTCGGCATACGCTTTGTTGCCATAGTATTTACGTAGATAGCTTATTGCCTGTGGACAATGTGTGTAGCCAAGAGCAACAATTATACGCTGGCGAATGTAATCGTCGGTTGTCAGTTCATCAGCATCACGCAGTAAAAGATACATTAAGTCACCGCTTGTTGCAGTGCGTTCGGCTGTAAGAAGGAAACGTGCTATAATGGCATTGCGCTCGTCTCCTTGTTTTTTAGCTGCAAGCTTTATCAGCAAAGGCATGGCATCCTCAGGCTTGTTGTCTATGAGTATCTTGTTTGCATCGTCTGTTGTCTTGCTTGCCACATCGGCTATGACCTTGTCCAGACTTTCGGTCCAGAATGGCAGAGCTTCGGGTTTGGGTTTTGTTACAATTGCAACAGGCGTCTTCTTCTTTCCGGCATGTATGTCGAGAATCTCCTTTACCTTGTTCTTTATGCCAGGTTGGGCGGCAGCAGCATCGGCTATTATGTCGTCGATGTCGTTCATATTAAGAAGAATGTTGTATGCGGTAGGTGCAAGTTCTGGCACCTCAAGGTACATAGCTATATGCGCAGCGTCGCCTTTTTTGACACAACGTGCAAGTTGGTTCATAATGTGTAGCTGTACGTCGGGTTCGTAGCTGCGGTCAAGAGCCTTCTTTAATCCACTTCTCACTATGTCGGTATAGCGTCGTCCGGTAGTGGTTTGGCTATAGTCTACAATATGGTCTATAAGCTTAAGACATGCAGCCGACTGACGTTTGTCGTCAGGATCGCCCATTCGGCTAAGCATTTCCACACTAACTTCGGCATTGTTGGCAAGCGAGTCGAGAACATCAACAGTTGGCTTGCGACCGGTAAGTGTTATCTGTTTAACCGCTTCGGTAGACCAGCGCTCTATGGTTCGGCGACTGGTTTGAGCATTGGCATTAATGGCAAAGAGTGCGAATAATAATATGCCGATAATAGTTATCTTGTTCATCCCTTTAGTTGTTTGTCTTTTATATATATTGCTGAGTTAGGGTAGGGGGCATTATACAATTAAAGCGGAAATTCCGTAAGGAATTTCCGCTTAGCTTAGAGAGGTACCTAGCAGAGTCGAACTGCTCTACACGGTTTTGCAGACCGTTACCTAACCGATCGGCCAAGGTACCAAATTGCATTTATTATTGAAACATTCTGTCTTGTTGTTTGTCGCAAGTAGTGTTGTTTCTTAATTGCGAGTGCAAAGGTAGTATTATTTATTCAAACCACCAAATATTTATGCGCCTTTTTCCTTAAAACATTCATATTTCTTTGTTTTAGGGTCTTTTTTAGCGTGTTTCTTCATCATTTGTTCCTTTATGGCGCATCCTTTGCATCCGTAGCATCCACTTTTCGACTCGCGAAATGTTTGTCTTATACGACGTATTGTGTATGCAATGGCAAGGAATAGGAGCAGGAAGACAATGGCGTATTGAATCATAATGTATAAAATATAGGTTAAACGTAGGAGGTACGACTTCAAGCCGTACCTCCTTTTATATATGTCGCCCTAAGGCGCCTTGTTTACCAAGCAAAGAGAGGATAGTTCTTCATTGTCTCGTTAACTTTCTGGCGAACGCGTGCTATTACAGTCTCGTCCTCAGGAGCATTGAGCACTTCCTCGATAAGTTCGGCAATAAGTACCATAAGATCTTCCTTTGCACCACGTGTTGTTATGGCAGGTGTACCAAGACGTATACCAGATGTCTGGAATGCGCTGCGCGAATCGTAAGGCACCATATTCTTGTTAACAGTGATGTCGGCTGCTACAAGGGCGTTCTCGGCTACTTTACCTGTGAGGTCGGGATATTTAGAGCGCAGGTCTACAAGCATAGAATGGTTGTCGGTACCACCGCTAACTATGGTGAAACCACGCTTTATAAGCTCTTCGGCCAATACACGCGCATTGGTTTGTACTTGCTTGGCCCATGTCTTGAACTCAGGCTTTAGTGCTTCGCCAAATGCAACTGCCTTGGCAGCGATAACATGCTCAAGTGGTCCGCCCTGCTGACCAGGGAACACTGCCGAGTTGAGCAACTGGCTCATCATCTTTGTAACTCCCTTCGGTGTCTTAAGCCCCCAAGGATTCTCGAAATCCTTACCCATGAGGATGATACCACCACGTGGACCACGTAGAGTCTTGTGTGTTGTAGATGTCACAATATGTGCATACTTAACAGGATTGTCGAGCAATCCGGCAGCAATCAATCCGGCTGGGTGTGCCATATCTATCATCAGAAGAGCACCAACCTTATCGGCAATCTCGCGCATACGCTTGTAGTCCCACTCGCGGCTGTAAGCCGAACCACCACCAATAATAAGCTTAGGCTTATGCTCTATAGCAAGTTGCTCCATATGGTCGTAGTTTACACGTCCAGTCTCAGGGTCGAGGTCGTAGCCAATGGCATTATATAGAATGCCAGATGTGTTTACACTTGAGCCATGAGAAAGGTGACCGCCGTGAGCAAGGTTAAGTCCGAGGAATGTATCGCCTGGCTTAAGTACTGCCAACAGCACAGCAGCGTTGGCCTGTGCACCAGAGTGAGGCTGCACATTTGCATACTCTGCACCAAAGAGTTCCTTAATGCGCTCGATGGCAAGATTCTCTACTTCGTCCACAACTTGACAACCACCATAATAGCGTTTGCCAGGATAGCCTTCGGCATACTTGTTGGTAAGGTACGATCCCATTGCTTCCATCACTTCGTCGCTGACAAAGTTCTCTGAGGCGATAAGTTCAATGCCTCTCAACTGACGCTGGTGTTCTTTCTCGATAAGGTCGAAAACTACTTGGTCTCTTTTCATATTGCTTAGGGTTTTAAGGGTTTATATATAATAATGTAGAGAAGCTTATACCAATTCTACATTTTCTATGTATTGTTCCTTGTCGCAGTAGTGGCACTTAAGTATGCCGTGCACCTTGTCTACAACGTTGAAAACGGTGTGCATTGGCTCGTTGTTGGTAATGCATTTTGGGTTGTTGCACTTAACAATGCCGCGCAGTTCGTTAGGTGTTACTACGGTTTTCTTCTCAACAACCTCATAGTCTTTGATTATGTTGAGCACCACATTAGGCGCTACAACCGATAGACGTGATATTTCTTCATCTGTGAAGAACTTGTCCGACACCTTGATAATGCCCTTGCGTCCTATCTTGCTTGAAGGATAGTTGTAGCCAATGGTTACAGGATTCTCCAATGTTTGGAGTTTCAGAAGACTAACAACCTCATAAGTCTTCTCTGCTGGAATATGGTCGATAACGGTACCGTTCTTGATAGCGGCTACCAGTCGTTCTGTCTTGTTGTTCATTTTTTTAGATTAATCGATATAATAAAATAAACATTACTACTCAATGAAGGTCTTGTCGTTCTTTACATCGTCGAGCGATATACCAAGAACGTCGCAGAAGATAGCCTCGCGAGCAAACAGACCATTGCCTGCCTGCTGAATGTAGTAAGCGTGCTGGCTCTCGTCAACATCGTATGCAATCTCGTTTACACGAGGTAGCGGATGCATAATCTTCATGTTAGGCTTAGCCTTTGCAAGCATCTGGCGCTTTAGGATGTATACATTCTTTACGCGCTCGTATTCCATAAGGTCGGAGAAACGTTCCTTCTGCACGCGTGTCATATAGAGAATGTCGGCATCGGCAATGATGTCTTCGTTGAACTCGGTATGCTCAACATACTTGATACCATGGTTGCGGCAATATATTTTATATTCTTCCGGCATGGCAAGCTCTTTAGGAGCTATGAAGTGGAATGTAGGATTGAAGTGGCGCATTGCTGTGATGAGCGAGTGTACGGTACGTCCATACTTCAAATCGCCTACAAGATAAATGTTGAGGTTGTCGAGGGTGCCTTGAGTCTTGTATATAGAGTAGAGGTCAAGGAGACACTGTGAAGGGTGCATGTGTGCACCATCGCCAGCATTGACGATAGGTACTGGAGCTACCTCGCTTGCATATTGAGCTGCTCCTTCTACATAGTGGCGCATAACGATGACGTCGGCATAGTTGGAAACCATAAGCACTGTGTCCTTCAGTGTTTCGCCCTTAGAAACGCTCGAAGCCTTTGCGTCAGAGAAACCTATAACACGTGCGCCAAGACGATTGGCTGCTGTTTCAAAGCTAAGACGTGTACGTGTGGACGGCTCGAAGAAGAGAGTCGCTACCACTTTGCCTTTAAGAAGTTCGCGATTAGGATGCTTCTCAAATTCATGTGCCATTTCAAGGAGGTACATTATCTTCTCCTTTGAAAGGTCGGCGATTGTAACAAAATCGTGTCTCATTTGTTTATTTTAGAATTAATGGTTGTTGCTTATTTTCCTTGAAAATCCTTATACGAATGCTCAAGATCCAAATAGTGGAAGTTGTGCTGTCTTTGTTGCTCTAATGGTGGTATTGCCATATAGTTGCCATACTTATTGGATAGGTATGTGTTGTAGTCGGCCACACCATTAAGCATTGTGTCCTCGAAGGTGTAGGGTGTAGGTGTTCCAAGTGTCGACTTTAGCAATGTGCCTTTGCTGCCATCATCATAGTCGGCAACCAGTCGGCACTTGTCGTAGTCGTATTTCTGTAGCAGAGTCTTGATATGTTCCTGAATCTGCTTCATGTTATATATCTTTCGGCACAGCAGTGGAAGCCATGAACTTGGTCCGTGACCGTGCTTGTATGGGTCGCGATGTATGAGGTAGAGCACACGCTTATAATACTCGTACTTGGCGAAATGCATCTTGCGTTTAAGCCAACCTTCGGGTGCACCGTCAATAGGAAATACATCGAGGTATATGCCACCTATATATTTAAGGTGCATACGTTCGATAAGGGTTGTTGATGCATCCTGTATCTTACCAAATGGCAATGGGTATTGATCGTCGTTCTCGGCACATACAAACTCGAATGGTTGCGGCAGCCACTGCTTTGCATTCTTTATAAGAAGATTATAGTCGGCACGTGGCATGGCAATGTCAATATCGTCGTCCCATGGAATAAATCCCTTATGACGTATGGCGCCAATCATTGTACCTGCCCAGATATAGTAACGCAGATTGTGCTCTTGGCATACCGAGTGCAGAGTCTTGGCAATGCGAAGTATATGCTTGTGTACATCGTTGATGTTGTAATTCGCCATATTGCAATAGTTTCTGTTAGACAAGTTTTTTTTTCAGATGAGGCTTGCTGGTATAAGCTCATTAGCCTGATTGAAGTCTTCTACGGTATCAAGCTCTATAGAGAAGAGGTCTGTGGTGTTGACAGCGCGGAACTTGTGTCCCTGAGGTATAAGGTGCTCAAAGGCTCGCTCGTAGAATATGTCTACAAGTTTCTCGTTTTCTATCATCTGCTCAAGTTCGCTATATAGCGCCTTGCTGTATACTGCGTCAATCTTCTCTATGCCAACCGACTCGCCCATTGCCTTTGCTATGTCGAGTGTCTTGCTTATCTCTGTCACCATACCGTCGGCTCCAGCTATAACCTTCATTTCTTCCTCGCCAAGCTTATGTGTATTTACGGCAAGAGCAGTGCCTTCTGTTTGTGCAATGCGTGCAACAATAGCAGGGTCGAAGAGTATGTCGCTGTCTAGCAAAATGAAGTCTTCAGCATCGACACTTGGACGTGCCAGCCACAACGAGTATATGTTGTTGGTGGTCTGGTAGTCGTTGTTCTGTATGAAGGTGAGCTTCATGTCTGGATAATGATTGGTGAGGAAGTTGCGTATCATCTCCTCGCGATAACCAGTAACAACAGTCAAATCGTTTATACCTATTGCTTTGATGCTGTCTACAGTACGCTCAAGCAATGTGCGTGAGCCAACACTAAGCAGGCACTTAGGGCATTTATCGGTAAGCGGGCGAAGGCGCGAAGCCATACCAGCTGCAAGAATCACTGCTTTCATCTTTATTTGTTGTTTAGTGCAATGCGTTTAATTACATCGCACACAAGGCGATTCTGCTCGCGGCGTCCGAGTGTTATGCGCATATGTGTGTTGATGTCAGGCTCGTTCATAAACTTTACCTTATAGCTTTGGCTGGCAAACTCAGCCTCCAAAGCCTCCTTCAACTCAATAGGATATTTAATTAGAATGAAGTTGGCAATAGACTTGTAAACCTTAAATCCTGGCAAGGCGCCAATCTCCTCGGTATACATAGCGCGTGCCTCGTCCATTACATTGGTTATTTCGCGGTAATGGCTTTCCGATTTTATGGCGGCTATAGCCACCTCTTCGGATAGACGGTCGTAGCCGAGATATTTGTTGGCATAACGGCCAAAGCGTTCCATCATCTCGCCTTTTCCTACAAAACCAAATCCCCAACGCAAGCCAGGGAGGCCATAGAACTTAGACAGTGTGCGGCAGAAGATGATATTAGGATGGCGCTCAATCATATCTTTTATGTAGCTTATGTCGGATGTTACATACGAGGCATAAGCCTCGTCAACAAGCATTACCGATGTTTCTGGCAACATCTGTGCAAGAAGCTCAAGCTCGTCAACGGTCAGACCGTTGCCGGTTGGGTTATTGGGCGATGCTACAAGCATAATCTTAGGCTGCTCTTCGTCTATCATCTTCTTCAAAGCTTCGAAGTCGTAGGCAAAGGAGTCGTTAGTTTCGTACACGGGATAAAGCATTGTATTACCGTTAACCTCGTCGGCTATAGACTTGTAATACCACCAAGAGAACTTTGGAATGAACATCTTGCGGTTGCCATCTTCGCCTGTAAGGAAGTAGTGAACAGCCATCTTCAGAAGGTCCTCGGCACCATAACCAAGGAGAATCTGTTTTTCGTCGATACCATAGTATTCGGCAAGAAATTCGGAGAATATACTTTTCTTACCCTCATCGTAGATACGGGTGTAGAATGCAAGCTTGCGTATGTCGAAGTTTTTTATAGCGTTCACAACTTCGTCTGATGGGGTGAAATTGAATTCGTTCCTATCGAGATAATTCAACTCTTTATTCATTATAATGATTATTTTTTATTTAGATGCAAAGGTAGTGCAATTTTCTGAGTTAGCAGTAAGTTTGCTCCGAAAAACAAAGAATATTACTGCTAAAGTCACCGAAGCAACGCTGGCGGCTATGGCAATAAGGAAGAATTGACGGTAGCCAATGTCCATTTGTATCAGTCCGGCAAACACTCCAGCTACTATTGTTGTTGTCCAAGTTAAGCTTGCTGCTGTGGCTCGCCTTAACTGGCTTCCGTCTTTTGTTGCAAACAGTTCGACAATGGCAGTATAGGCATTGCTGCCAAAGCCAATAGCTATACCGCATGCCAACATTATGCCACACACATCAAATAGTGAGTAGGCTATGTTGTTACTTAGATTCTCGAGTAGGATGCTGTATGTAAGTAGTGCTGTAGACATTGGTATAATACACTCTTTCCATTGGCAGCGCCTTATAGCAAGTTTTCCAATCCAGCGTCCTACAAATGTGGCTATTACCCCCACTGTGCCTAAAGCCAGTCCTAACTCTTGTGGGGCAAGGCTCAACCCTCCATTGTGTGTCATATCTATAAGGAATAGGGGTACGATGATAATGGTGAGCGATAGTGGCAGCATAAATATTAAGAAGAAACATAGCATCAGTCGGTTGCGCCAGCCTTGCATCATAAGGTCTACTGCTTTGACATGGTCGTGACCATGCAATCCGAATGTATCTTTCTTGGCTACAATAGGTTTCTTGCCACCTGGTAGGAATATGCTATGCCAAAGCCAGATACAGAACTCAACGCCTGCCATTATGTAGAATACAAGGCTCCACGAATAGCGCACGTTGCGCGTAACCACCTCCATATTGCCTGCCAACATTGTCATTACGCCAATGCCAAAAAGCAAGGCAAGGCTCTTGGATAATAGTGCAAACAGACGGTGTTGATGGTTGGCTGTTGCTTCGTCATCGGTGTAGAAGCGGTTGGCAGCAATGCTGTAGAACACTCCTGATACAACAACAAAAGGCATAAAACATAGTGTGCCTTGCAGCCAATAGGTAGTTGGCAGCGTGAATGCAACCAACCATAGTGATAGTGCAGATATGAACTCTGCCGAAAGAATCCATACTTTGGTTGTGCCACGGAAGTAAGTTACTACCATTTCGAATAATGGTCGTAGCGTAAAAGGTATGGCTAACAACGATACGTAGAGTGCAATTTGACTGTTATTCAGTCCGTATCTACGCATCATAATAGTGGTAAGCACAAGGACAGACAGCAACATACCGTCGCCGAAGTGCAGCGACGGAAACCATGACCAACGCATACGGCGCGGTGCCGTAGTTTTGGTGTTGTTGGTTGTTGTGTTGTCTGTCATGTGGTTTGTTTTTTATTTCTTCTTTCCGAAGTCTGGGTCTATCTTCAAGAACGCCGTAACGATGAATGTGATTAGGCAGCATGCCATGACGATGATGAAGAAGGTTTGGTAGCCTACAATATCCTTAATATATCCCGACACCATGCCTGGAAGCATCAGTCCGAGATAGGAAATGCCAGTACATATAGAGTAGTGGGATGTTTGAAACTTTCCCTTGCAGTAGTACAGCATATATAGCGTTAGCACTGTAAAGCCTAATCCATATCCAAATTGTTCAACAAACAGGCACGATGATACGAGCCAAATGTTGGAGTTGAGTGTATAGCTTAGGTATATGTACACCACATCGGGCAGTGTTATGGCGCAAACCATAGGCCAAAGCCATTTCTTCATGCCGTCTCTACTAACTAATACACCACCTATGATGCCGCCAAGAAGCAAGCCTATTATGCCTACAAATCCTTGGGCAAAACCATATTCACCAAGTGTAAGTCCGAGTCCGCCTTCTGTACTTGGGCGCATTAGAAATGTCTTGGTCATTGTATTTAGCAATGCCTCAGGAAAGCGATACAGCAAGAGGAACACCATGGCAAAGATGGTATCCTTTAATTCGAACTTGCTGAAGAATGTTATAAACATCGACTTCAGCTCTCTTGCAATGTCGGACGCCTTCTTTTGTGTGGCAACATCTTCGTCAGAGCGTGGCATTACACGACTATGGTAGAGCCATATGCAGATGAACAGACCTGCAAGACCATAGAATACCAAGGTCCATGTGTACACAACACTCATATGGAAATAGTTCTCAAGCTTGTCGGCAAGTTTGGCAAGACCAGCATTGACAAATACAACGGCAAGTCTATAGAAGGTGTTTCTTAGTCCTACATATTTGGTTTGGTTGTGCTCGTCAAGCATCAGCATGTAGTAGCCATCTGCGGCTATGTCGTGTGTGGCACTGGCAAAAGCCATGGAGAAGAAAAAGAACATTGTGCCTTGAAACCAAAATGCTGTTGGCAACGTAAAGGCAATACCAGCCAATGCACCTCCAATGAGCATCTGCATTGTCAGTATCCACCAACGCTTGGTTTTTAGGATGTCTATAAACGGACTCCATAATGGCTTCAACACCCACGGCAGACAAAGCCATCCGGCATACAATGCCACGTCGGCATCACTCAGTCCCATCTGCATATACATAAATACAGACAGGGCTGTTACGATGATGTTGGGCAGTCCCTCAGCAAAATACAGTGTGGGAATCCATGCCCACGGATTGGTCTTCATCATTTGTATATCTTCTTTATCTCCGCGCTACGATAGTAGTGCAGCAAGATGTTGTCGTACTTATAACCTTTGGCACCCATAACAGCAGCACCAATCTGGCACATGCCTACGCCATGTCCCCATCCGGCTCCTGTAAGTTGGAAGGTTTGTGGCACACCATTCTTTATGTCTTCCTTGTCTACCACAAACGCACTGCTATATAGATGCGACTCGCTAAGAGCACGACGAATCTCAAGTTCCTTGCCTACTGTAAATGTACGCTCTGTGCCCACAATCTTCAGTCTACTTATACGTCCGCTTGTACCACGTTCTATTGGTATGATGTCTACAATGTCGCCGAATTCTATCTTCAACTTATTTGACAAGAGATTCTTAATCTGTTCCTGTGTGTAGGTTACATGCCAGCGATAGAAGTCGGTTGTCTCTTGGTCGTAGTCGTTAAGCACCTCAGACAGAATCTTCTTGTCGTTAGTGTTGCAGAACGACTCAGGGGATGTGCGAATCCATTTATCAGCATTAGCCTCAATAGTTAGATCAGGCAGCTTGGCAGTATCAATGTTCTTGCCGCTGCATCCGTCTTCGCTTGTCACCAAGTCTCTTACTCCAATTAGATAAGGCTTTTTTATATTCTCCCAGCAATACTGGAACTCCTCTGTAGCACCTCCGCAACACTTGGAGAAACGTGCGTCGCATATCTCGTCGCCATCTATAAGAATCTGTCCACGAGTTTCGTGTACAGCCTGTGCAACGTTAGGACTTGTTGCCTTTGTTATACCCTGATAGCGTTGGCAGTGGTCGTCGGCACATACATCAAATATGGTATGATCCTCACGGTCGTACCATTTTATTAGCTCGTCGTCTTTTCTTATGAACGAGAAGAATCCGTTTTGTCCGGCACCTGTCTGCTGCTTGCGTCGTTGCTCTATTTGTGATAGCAGCCAACTACGTGATATCACAGCATGAGCCTTTAGCAGTTCTAGGCTTGATGTGGCACGCATCTCGCTCGATATAACGCTTTCCAGATACGATTCAACAGGCAATTCGTTTATGGCGCACACCATATCCGAGTCGACAACAAGTCGCAGTGTTCCAAGGAATGTCTGTGTCTCCTGACGTTCCCAGTGATAATTCACGCCTATTGTAACGTCGTGTAATGAGAATGAAGCATCGGTCGACTGTGGATGGAAGGTTAGTTCTCTGTACTGGTTGCCGTTCCACATGATGCCACCCTCATGGAATTCAACAATCTGTTCGCCTTCAATAAGGTTGCCCTTAGCCATATACGGCTTATTGAGCGAGAATGATATCTTGGCTCCGCTTACAATGCCTACTGATACAGATGGTTGCTTTCCGGCAAAGTGAGCAGTAGAGCTGAGCTGGTCTTCAGCACGCATGCGCAGCTTTTCTACTGTTTCCTTGAAATCCTGCTGGCGCATACCACATTCCTTTAATATATCAAGAGCCTCGTCGGCAGTAATGTTCTCGAAGTCTTCATGTCGTGGTGTAACGATGAATCCCGACATATCTATAGCCCCCGGGCTAATGATTCGCTTGGCATCGTCTTCGGCAAAGTAGCAGTCGGGACGATGTTTAGCACGTGGAATAACAACTGTTATATAGCTGTCACCATCGCGCCATGCCACAATATTCATCATAGGCTCGGTGTCGCCGCCGTGCATAGGCAGTACAGAATGTAGTATACGGAACAGTTGTTCGCCAGTAGCCGTGTCGGTACAGCGTATAACAAATAGCGGAATAGCAGTTGGTATAGCAGCAATCTCGCCTTTATCGTCCTTCTTTATAAGTACCTCCATATCACGGCTAAGTCGAGCCCAATCGGTCTGCAATGGTAACAAGCCTGAGCATATAGCTTGGAAGTGCATATGATCAGGTGCCGATGCTCCACACTTAGGACCGTTATAGAACACAGTTAGAGCCGGATAGATGTTAAGCAATTTGTACATTTCGCCATAGTTGATGCCAATGCTCTGTGGGCGATGTGCACGCAAGGCGATAGTGAAATGCTGCGGCATGATAGGGAATGGATTGACAAGAAGTGTAAAGTTCTTGTCTATCTGCTTCTGCATCTGTTCTTTTGGACGGTTCTGCTCACATAAGAAACAAGGACGCTGAGCTATGCTCTTCTTGTCGATACTTGCTCCGGTAGACACCATTCGTGCCGGGTTAAACTGCAACTTAATTGTTATCTCGCCACAAGTAAGCTCGCGTGTCTTTACGTTTTGCAGGTCACGGAAGTGTTGACGTGCATCTTCCCACAATTCAAGTTGTCGGTTAAAGAAGCGTTGCAGCGAGCTGTCGGCTGTAGTATCAGTGCATCCAGACGATAGTTGCTGACGTGCGGCAATCTCAAGAGTGCGTAGACGGTCCTTATACAGATTGTTTGCATTCTGTCGTTCAATGCTAAGGGCTGCATCGCTATTGCCGTCCCAACGGCGGCATAGATACAGTTCGTCGAATATTCTGCCTATACGATACTTGCGCGAGAAGGCAAGTCCAAGGGCATAATCCTCGCCGTAGCTTGTATTAGGAAATTGTATCTGGCGCAATATTGGTGTAAAGAAAGCACGTGGAGCGCCAAGTCCGTTTATGCGCAAGGCATTGTTCGGACCATTTAGGTCGGTCCACTCGCGATGGTCTATTAGGCCTGGAGGCAATGTTTCAAGTTGGAAGTTGCACATACGGTAGCTTCCTACAATCATGGCAGCCCCTTGACGATGAAACTCATCAACGATGCGCTGCAACGTTTGTGGTGATGAGTATAGGTCGTCACTATCGAGCTGGACGGCAAATCTACCGCATTGCATATCGTCTATTGCAACATTCCAGCAACCGCCAATACCGAGATCGGTGCGTGTTGGTACGATATGTACAAGGTGTTTGTCGGTTTCGGCAATAGAGTTGAGTATCTCTGTTGTGCCATCGGTAGAATGGTTGTCTACAACAATTACGTTGAACTTGAATGTTGTCTTCTGTGATAGAGCCGAGTTTACGGCATCTGCCACCGTTTTAGCACGGTTGTATACAGGTATAACTACAGATGCCTCGAAGTCGAAGTCTTGCTCACTGAAGTCGGGACGTGTATAATGTGCCGTGTCTACCAATGCCCCTATGGTGTCAAGATGCTTGGTTGCCACTTGTTCCATCTCAACTTGGACATCGCGGTTGCGTGGATTTACGTAATCAAACTGACGTTCGCCACTCTTGCGCAAGTCGGTTTCTATCTGAGTATATAGATACTCGTTAATGTGGAAAATCTGTGCCTTACGACTGATGAATAGGCGGAAGTCGTAAAGTCCAGCCCATTCGTATGATGTATTTGAGCGTTGTGCTGCATATTCGTGCAACAATGACGAGCGTATAAGCAATAGCTGGCCGAAGTCAAAATCGTCGCGTATGCTTCCCGCTTGATAGTCAATAGTGGGATGTTTCTCTACCTTATCCTCCTTTTTAATATAGCTGTCGGCATATACCATACCAGCTCCACTGTCTGTAGCTACGCGCAACAGGCGTTCAAGAGCATGCAAACCAAGGCTTACGGGTGTGGTTTTAAGGCTAAGAAGCACATAGTCGGCGTCGGTATGGGCGTCGATATCAAGCAATGTCTTAGTAGATGCGAGGCTGCCGGTTGTAATGAAAGTGCAGTCGTCGGCGTTGCTTTTGTCAAGGCTTGCATTTGCTTCATCGTCAATCAGCAGATTTATATGTTGTATGGTCTTGCTTTGTCTTAGCGTTTGCAGCGTTTCCTTTATGTCGGACAAATCGCAACAAGGCATAAAGCAGTCAATTTTCTCTCTCATTGTTATTAGTTTGTATTTATTTCGGTTATTGTATGGCAAAATTACACAAAATATTCTAAGCATCTGCCTTAACAGCGATATTATTTATTGGTGACGATGCTATTTCATTAGTTAATGTAGGTTAATAGGCTGATTTGGATTTTGGCACATTGAAATCAAAAAGCTATTTTTGTCAATGAAAAATACAAACAAACGATTTACAACATGAGGAAATATGTCTTTTTGGTATTCTTTGCGTGTTCGGCAATACTTTGCGCCCAGGATAATGGCAAATGGAGTTTGGTACGAGAACATCAGCAGAAGAGTTTTGCAAATACAATTCCACCTGGCAACTACAGCGGCATCACTCCGCTTGGCGACGATGTCTATGCGATGGTGAGTGATAAGTCGGACTCGGCTCTTTATTTTAATGTACGTCTGTATATAAGCAAACAGACTGGCGAACTGTTGCAGGCCGAATATCTTGGACCGCAAGGAAGGGTGGACACTATATCGCTCGACAACGAGGCTATTGCGCGTGTGTCCGACTCGACTGTGGTTATAGCAAGCGAGGGTAAGTATAGGTTGAAGGAGTATATGCTTAACAGCGATAATATTGACCAAGGTCTGTGGGAATGGTCTATGCCTATGTCTGATTTCTATCCCAACTATGTTTTCGAGTCGGCAGCTTACGATAGTGTGCATCACCGACTTTGGACTATAAACGAGAGTACTATGCTACGCGACGGAAAACCGGCTACAACGCAAGACCCGCATAACAATGTACTGCGTCTTATATCCTTCGACTGGACCAATAAGCGCAACGCTTCGCCCGTGTCGTATCTATACAAGATGGATATGCCAACAACGATGAAGAGGGCTATGACGTACGTCATGGGTGTTAGCGAGCTATGTGTCTTGCCAGATGGCAAACTGTTGGTGCTCGAACGCGAGGCTTTCATCCCTCACATTAAGCTTGGTGCTTTCTGCCAATGCAAGTTGTATGTAGTCGATCCGTATATTGAAACACCATATGCTCTTGACAAGGAATTGGAGCCTGGAGCTCCTTATGTAACTAAACATCTGTTGACATCATGGCGCACCAAGCTTGGCATAACCAAATATCAATGGGCTAATTACGAGGGCATGTGTCTTGGACCGAAGTTGGAGAATGGCGACCAGGTGGTAGTGCTTGTAAGCGACTCGCAGGACGGATATGCGGGAGTGCTTAAGGATTGGTTTAAGACTATTGTAATAAAGAAACAATAGGCGAGTCAAATCTGATATTTCTTTTTTTTATTTAACGAACTATACAAAATCGGGTCTAAAGAAAGCCAAGCGACTTTCTTTAGACCCGATAAATATTTAATGACGATTGTTGTCTATTACATTACGCCGTCAGCACGAAGCTTCTCCTGCCACTTCCATGCTGAGCGAAGAACATCGTCGAGCTTAGCTTCAGCCTTCCAACCGAGAACCTTGTTAGCCTTCTCTACGTTGCCGAAGATTTCCTCGATATCGCCCTCACGACGTGGACCAAACTTCCAGTTAAGCTTAACGCCAGTTGCCTTCTCGAATGTGTTTACAATCTCGAGAGTAGAGTTGCCCTTACCAGTACCAATGTTGAAGAACTCTAATGGCTCAGTCTCCTCATCGAGTACGCGGCGCATTGCAGCTACGTGAGCCTTAGCAAGGTCTACTACATAGATATAGTCGCGGATACATGTTCCGTCAGGAGTACTGTAGTCGTTACCGAAGATGGTAAGCTCTTTACGTATACCCATAGCAGTCTGGGTTACGAAAGGAATGAGGTTGTTAGGCACACCGTTTGGCAATTCGCCAATCTCTGCAGATGGGTGAGCTCCTATTGGGTTGAAGTAGCGCAGAACGATACTCTTGATATTTGCACCGCTGTGGATGTAGTCGGTGATAATCTGCTCGTTGATTTCCTTTGTGTTGCCATAAGGAGATGTAGCCTTCTGATGTGGGCAATCCTCCTTTACAGGCAGGTTCTCGAGCTTAGGCTGACCGTAAACAGTGCAGCTTGACGAGAAGATAATGCCCTTGACATTATACTTAGGCATGAGCTCAAGAAGGTTGACAAGCGAGACGATGTTGTTGCGATAGTAGAGCAAAGGTTTTTGTACGCTCTCGCCTACAGCCTTTGACGCAGCGAAGTGAATGATACCCTCGATGTCTGGATACTTAGCGAAGACAGCCTCTGTGGCAGCAAAGTCGCGAAGGTCTACCTGCTCGAATGCAGGACGAACGCCAGTGATCTTCTCAATGCCGTCGAGTACCTCGATCTTTGAGTTTGACAGGTTGTCAACGATAACTACTTTGTAGCCAGCTTCGATTAGTTCTACAGTAGTGTGTGAACCGATAAAACCGGTTCCACCAGTTACTAAGATTGTTTGTTTCATTTTGTTTAATATTAATGGTTGGTTAAAAATTAAGTCAATATGTATGTAGGGCTTTTCAGAACAATGTGTGTTGTTGGTATCTTTTGGGCTTTTAGCCCGTGGCGTTTAGTTGCCAAAGATAGCCTTCAGACCATTGTCTACACCGCTGAATCCCATAAATGCCAACGACAGCAAGCCTGCTGTGATGAGCACAATGCTCATGCCGCGCATGCCTTTAGGCACATTGGTAAGTGCAAGCTGTTCGCGCAGACCAGCAAACACAATTAGCGCAAGTGCAAAGCCTATGGCTGTAGAGAAAGCATACACAACACTCTCGATAAGCGAGAATTGCTTTTGTATCACAAGAATTGCCACACCAAGCACGGCACAGTTGGTTGTGATGAGCGGCAAGAATATGCCAAGAGCCTGATAGAGTGGGGGAGATATCTTCTTCAGTATAATCTCTACCATCTGCACCAACGATGCTATTACAAGGATGAACGATATGGTTTGCAGATACTCGATGTGCAACGGAACCAGCACAAACTGCTGTAAGAGGAACGTTACTATTGTGGCAAGCGTAAGTACGAAAGCCACGGCAGCGCCCATACCCATAGCCGTGTCCACCTTCTTCGACACTCCGAGGAACGGACATATGCCTAAGAACTGCGACAAGACGATGTTGTTTACGAATATTGCCGATATGAATATTAGTATGTATTCCATTTCTATGATGTTGTAATGTTATGTCATTTTTATCACGCTTGTGTAGTGTTTAGCCTCTAAGCTTGTTTACTATAGCTATAAGATAGCCAAGTGTGATAAAGGCTCCCGGAGGCAATACAAACAACAATACGTTGCATGTCTCGGGCAGCAAGGCTATGCCGAACAGTGTGCCGGCACCTATCAGCTCGCGCACAGCACCGAGCAATGCAAGTGCAAAGGTAAATCCTAATCCAATGCCAATGCCGTCGCATATGCTTGCAAGTGGATTGTTCTTGCAGGCAAAAGCCTCGGCTCTGCCAAGGATGATGCAGTTTACCACTATAAGCGGTATGTATATGCCAAGCGACTTGTTGATACTTGGCAGATAAGCCTCCATAAGCATTTGCAGCGTAGATACAAAGGCTGCTATCACAACTACAAACACAGGTATGCGCACCATGTCGGGCACTACATTCTTAATGAGCGATATAACGAAGTTGCTGCATATCAGCACAAACATTGTTGCCAGTCCCATAGACATGCCGTTGATGCCCGATGTGGTAGTGGCAAGTGTAGGACACATTCCAAGGAGAAGCACAAAGGTTGGGTTCTCCTTTATAATGCCGTTGGTTATTGTTTTGATATAGTTCATACGTTCGTTGTTTTATTTTGTTGCTTCACATGCCTGTCTAACAGCCTTTAGAAAGGCTCTCGATGTTATTGTCGAGGCTGTTATGCCGTCGATGTCGCCATTGTCTTTTGATACGGCGAAGCTTTTGCTCAGTGGATCTTTACCGATGATGCTTCCCTTGCCGTCCTTCTGAAACCATTCTTCGGCTTTGATGCCTAAGCCTGGAGTCTCTGATGTTTGTCGTATGGCATAACCAAGCACCTTGCCTTGAAGGTCGAGTCCTACAAGAACTGTAAGGTCGCCTCCAAATCCCATTGTGGTACTTTCTACTGCTTTGCCCAATGGGGTGCCGTTTGTCAGGGCCACGTAGTGTACAACAAACTCGTAAGTCTTTCCGTCAAACTCTTTTGTTATGTTCTTTACGTCAGTCTCCTTTACTGTTTTGCCGCCCATAACCTTACTAATGTCGGCGGCAAGTGAGCGTTGTTGCTCGGCAAGTTTAGGCGCTTCTGTTACGTGGTTTACCCAAGCAAGCAGGCCACCTGTTATCAGAGCCACACATGTCAGTACTATGACCATGTTGGGCAATGTAGACTTTAGCTTCTTCATTTCTTCAGTACCTCCCCAAATCGTTTAGGTTTGCAATAGTTGTTGATTAGCGGCGTAAAGGCGTTCATTATCAGAATAGCGAACGACATGCCTTCTGGGTAGGCTCCCCAGTTGCGTATTACTATGGTTAGCAAGCCAATTGCTGTACCGTATATCAGCTGTCCGCGTCGGGTCATAGGCGATGTGGTATAGTCGGTGGCCATAAATATGGCTCCAAGCATCATACCACCGGTAAGCACAACCGATATAGGGTCGGCATAGATGGGGTTGGCTATGTGCAGCACCGAAGCAAATACGAATGCCGAGAGGATGATGCTCACTGGTATATGCCATGTAATAATCTTCTTCCAGAGCATAAACGCCAAGCCCAACAACAAAGCCAAGGCGCATACCTCGCCTATAGTGCCTGCTCCGCCATTGACATTATTGCCAAGCAACAGGTGCAGCGAGCTTGGCATAGAGTCGAGCACGGATGCATTGCCAGAGCTGATAGCTTTCTTCATAAGGCTAAGTGGTGTTGCTCCAGTTGTAGCGTCGGTATAACTCATCTGCTGACCAACAACAGGCCACGATGTCATTTGTACTGGAAAGCTTACAAGCAACATGCATCTGCCCACAAGAGCAGGATTGAAAAGGTTGCAACCCAAGCCTCCAAATGTCATCTTGCCTATACCTATTGCCACAACAGCTCCAAGTATAACGATGCCTACAGGCAGATTACTCGGAAGGTTCATACCAAGCAACAGGCCTGTTATTATAGCCGAACCGTCGTCGAGAGTAGGCTTGCGGTGCAGCATATACTTGGTTATTACCCATTCGGTAAGCATACATGCGGCTATGCTTGATAGGCAGACTATTACCGAGCCTATGCCGAAATAGGCAAACGACACAATCAAGGCTGGCATTATGGCGAATATCACGCCGTACATATTGCGCTTTGTGCAGTCGCCGCCGTGTATGTGGGGTGATAGTGAAACTATGAGGTTTGACATGCTGTGTATTAAGTGAAAAGTGAAGAGTGAAAAATCCGTTTGCCGGTATTCTTTGTTACGCTCTTGTTGGGTTATTGTTTTATTTTAAAGGGTTAGATATGTCGTGCGTTGGTTGCATCTACTTCTTAGCCCTTCCCTTTATTATCGCCATTACGCTTTGCTTGCCTATGCGTATATTGTCGAGTAGCGGTCTAAATGCGGGACATGTAAACTGGCACGAGCCACACTCGATGCACGAAGTTATAAGTTCTTCCTCGCACTTATCCCACATCTTCATTGATGATGCTGTTGCAAGCAGGTAAGGTTCGAGTCCCATAGGGCAGACATCTACGCACTTGGCACAACGCAAGCATGGTCCTGGCTCATGGCGTTTGGCCTCGCGTCCGCTTATTACGGTTATGCTGTTTGAGCCCTTAACGATAGGAGCGTCAATGGATATAAGTGCCTTGCCCATCATAGGTCCGCCCGACAACACTTTGTTCTCGCTTACAGGCAGTCCGCCGCAAGCCTCTATCAGCTCGCTTGCCGGTGTTCCCATGCGTACAAGAAAGTTGGCAGGCTTTGCCATCTCCTTTCCTGTTACGGTGGTGTAGCGCTCGAACAGCGGTTTATGCTTCATAACAGCCTCGTATACTGCGAATGCTGTTGCCACATTCTGCACAATGGCGCCCACATTTACCGGTATGGCAGGAGGCGCGGGCACTTGTCTGTTTATCACAGCATCTACAAGTTGCTTCTCGCCACCTTGTGGGTATTTCTGTTTCAGTTCAACAATTTCTATATTGTCATTATTCTTTGTCTTCTCCTTGAATAGGGCTATAGCTTTGGGTTTGTTGGCCTCGATGCCAATGTATCCGCGGTTGGTTTTGGCAGCCTTCATCAATAGGTCCAGACCAACAAGTATCTCGTCGGCATGCTCCATCATCAATCGGTAGTCGGCTGTTATGTATGGCTCGCATTCCACACCGTTCAATATCACGCATTCGGCTGTGCATCCCGGAGGAGGCGTAAGCTTTATGAAGGTAGGAAATCCGGCACCACCCATACCTGTAACGCCAGCCCATTTAATGCGGTTTACAATCTCCTCGGGTGTCAGTTCGGTGTGGTCTGCCACACGCTCAAGTTTTGTAGAGCGGTCGATAGTTTCTTCCCATTCATCGCCTTCTACGTTTATTATGATTGCAGGCTTGCGATAGCCTGATGCATCTATGGTTGTGTCAACCTTGAATACAGTGCCCGACACACTACTATATATAGGTGCCGACACAAAGCCTCCGGCTTCGGCAATGAGTGTACCTACCTTTACGTGGTCGCCCTTTTGTACTACCGGTTTGGCAGGTGCGCCGATATGTTGAGACAGAGGAAACACTGCTTGCTTAGGCAACGGGGCTGCAACAGTAGGTATTTCTGCTGATAGCTTGTTTTCCTCGGGATGTATTCCGCCTATTCTGAATGTTCTCATTATTCTGCTTGTAATGTTTTTAATGGAGGAAAGTTGACGCTCACTATTGCATGCCGTGGACATGCCTTCTCGCATTTGCGACACATGCGACACTTGGTTGGGTCGATGTAGGCCAGATTATTTTCTATAGAGATAGCATCAAAGGCACACTCCTTGGCACATTTGCCACAGGCTATACACGATACGTCGCAAGCCTTGACTGCAGCTGGACCTCGGTCTTTGTTTTGGCAACTTACGTATAGACGTTTGTCCTTAGGGCCGCGTGGCCGCAATTCGATTATGCCTCGTGGACATGCCTTTGCGCAGGCACCGCATGCTGTGCACAAGTCGGGGTCAACCTCGGGTAGTCTGGTTTCCTCGTTAATCTTTATGCCGCCGAAAGAGCAAGCCTCGGCACAATCGCCACAACCTAAACAGCCATATCCACATGCTGTCTCGCCCATGCCACATGCATTCATGGCACGGCAGGTATTCAGTCCGTCATACTGGGCTATAGTCTTGCGCTTGTTGCAATCGGCCTGACAGCGCACTACAGCAATGCGTCGTTCGCCTTCTGCAACAGTCATTCCCAGTATGTTGGCTATCTTCTTCATTGTCTCGTTTCCGCCTACAGGGCATGCCAATCCTTCTATAGAGCCATTGTCAGCTGCCTTTACAATGGCGGCAGCCAATCCTGAGCAACCAGCAAAGCCGCATCCGCCACAATTGGCTTGTGGTAAGGCTTGCGCCACCTCGCCTATGCGAGGGTCCTCGGTTACGGCAAAACGCTTGGAGCATACGTATAGCACAACAGCCGCAATAATGGCTATAGCGCCAAGAACGACGAGTGCTGTAAGGATGTAATTCATAATTGTTGTTATTGTTTCTTGGTTTAAAAATTGTCGGTCGGCAGTTCCAGTTTGTCGGTCAACTGTATATTTACGTTGGTCAACGTTTCTGCTAACTGTTCTTTATTGGCAATCGGCAAGGCGTATTTCGAAGTGCCGGTTGATGCTCTTTTTTGCCATATATATAATAAGGTAATAAACCACAAGCACACCTATTGCGCAAAATGCAGCTGTCTCGTCCTTTGCACCGGCATAGTGAATGGCAAGCAGAGAGGCTACAAATAGCAATAGTGGCAGTCCGAATCCAATAATCACGGCATTGCGTCCCGATTTGGCTGTCATCTCCACATGCACGCGGTCGCCTTTGTTGTATTTTGCAAGACGCTTGTCTTCTACGTCCACATACATTGTTTTGCTGCTGTGCACCTTGCATCCGTTGCTTGCCTCGCACGTTTGACATGCCGAGGAGCGCATAATCTGTATGCGTGCGTGGGTGCCGTTTAGGCTTTCTATCACCCCGCATTGGCGTATCTTGGTGGTCATATCTTAGTCGTTTATTTGGCTTTATTAAGGGTGCCGATGTGGTCGGCATACTTGTTGAACATTGCAAAAGTACGATTTATATGTGGTAATGGCAAATAAATTGTTGATATTTTGTTACTTTTGTTTGGGCTATACACTAAAAAAGTGTACATTTGCAATATAATCTAAAACACTTTAGCGAAATGATGAAACCTTCTGAACAAACAACACAACAGATTGAGCGTTTTCTTAAGAAAATTGCCCAGAAGTTCCCTACCAATGAAGATATCTCTTTAGTGACGGATATTCATATCAGGGTGTCGCAGGATAGTGGCGAAATGGTGGCATTTGACGATGACGACAAGGAAATAACTCGTTGTGTCGTTGAACAGTGGATTGGAAACACAGACGAAGACTTCTACGACAACGTAGAGTGTGTGTTGCACAACACCATTGCTACATTCAACATACTTGCCGACAACCTTGGCATATTGAAGCCTTATAGTTTTGTGCTTGAAAACGACGATAAGGATACGGTTGGCGAGCTTTATATTGCCGACGACGATACCGTGATTATCGGCAAAGACCTTATGGAGGGGCTTGATAGCGACCTTAACTCTTTCCTTGACACATTGTTGAAGGAAAACTAAAGAAAAGAGTGGGTTTGGGCTTGTCATGTTATATAAATATATGTAATATAATATAAATGGCAAAGTAATATAATATAAATGGCAAAGTAATATAATATAAAAGGCAAAGTAATATAATATAAATGGCAAAGTAATATAGACTCATGTCAGCATTCAGAATGAGTCATAAAAAAGGTCGCTCAGTTTTTATTACTGAGCGACCTTTTTTTATGATTTGTATATTCAAGTGTTTTGTTGATGCTCTGATGTCAGTCTGTCGCAAAAGCTTTGACAGATTAGTGTCAACAGCAATTGTTCTACTTCTTTACAGCCTGCTCAATATCCTCCTTATAGTTGAGGCCCTTGAGTCGGTAAATGTCATGAATGTGGAGCATACGCTGTAGGAACGAGTCGAGATTGCGCTGTTCCTTCTGTGTCCACTGAACCTCGCACAGCGCGGCAAGACGTGGCAGTAGTTCCCATTCCAGTTTCTTGCTGTCCTTAACCCATTCTGTCCAGATGCAACCCTCGGCTCCAATTACGTTCTTCTGCTCTTCGGCTGTAAGTCCATCCTGATATGGATCGAGGTTGTACACGCGCTCAATGCTCGGTATACCGGTGATTTTGTTTATACGGAGGTTGCTGAAGTAGAAGTTCTGTATAGGAGCAATAACGGTAGGATGACCTTCCTTTGCAGCGCGAACCGTAGCCTTCGGACTGGTCCATCCAATAACGGTGATGTCCTTGGATGGAGTTCCGTCGAGAATCTCGTCCCATCCAATCATCTTTCTTCCGCGAGCACGTATGTCCTTAGCCACCTCGTCCATGAACCAAGTCTGTAACTGGTCTTCCTTAGAGTGACCTTCTATGTCCTTTAATCCCAGTTCGGCAATTTTTGCCTGGCAATTTGTGCACTCCTTCCAACGGTCTTTCGGACACTCGTCGCCACCGATATGGATGTACTGCGAAGGGAATATGTCCATAATCTCGTTGATAACGTCCTTGGCAAATTGCAAGGTCTGAGCCTTTCCTGCACACATCACTTCCTTGATAACGCCGAAATGCTGACACACGTCATAAGGACCACCTGTGCAACCAAGTTCGTTGTATGACGCAAGAGCCGCCTGGGTATGGCCAGGCATGTCTATTTCGGGTATCACGGTAATGTAGCGTTCGGCTGCATAGCGCACAATCTCGCGTGCGTCGTCTTGTGTATAATATCCAGAAACAGGCACCTTGTCGTACTGTTCAGAGCGAGGAGCCGTAATGGTGCCAGAGCGCTTTGAGCCAATTTCGGTAAGCTTAGGATACTTCTTAATCTCGATGCGCCAACCCTGGTCTTCGGTGAGATGCCAGTGAAAGTAGTTGATGTTGTGCATGGCAAATACATCGATAAGCTTCTTCAGGTAGTCTACACTAAAGAAGTGGCGTCCACAATCTATCATGAATGCGCGGTAGGCAAAGCGTGGAGCATCGCTTATGTTGGCTGTTGGCAGCATTACCTGCTTGGCATCTTTAACTATAGGTAGCGCCTTCATAATGGTTTGCATGCCGTAGAACACGCCTGCATGTGTGGTACCTTCCAGCACAACGGTCTTTTTAGTAACGTCAAGACGGTAGGCCTCGTTGCCTCCCGTAACGTTGGCTATGCCTAATTGTATCTGGTTGTTACCCTTACGGGTTGTTGTAGCCACGTTGATGCCGGTAATCTCCTTGATATACGAGGCAAGGAATTCGGCATTGCGCTTCTGTTTAGCGTCGCCGTTGGCATAATAGATTGTGGTCTTGCCACTTAGGGCGAAAGGCTGTCCGCCTGTGGTTGTCACCTGCTTGGGCAATGGTATTATTTGCCAAGTGGCTGTGGCTGCTGTCTTTGCCGAAAGACAAAGGCAGAACAATGAAACGAAAATTGTTGTGATTAATTGTTTAAACATAATAGGTTTGTTTTAGGATTAATTTTCAGTGCAAAGTTACAATAATTTGGCGGAATTATCCACTTGCTTTTTGTTTTATTGTGTTTGTTCGGTATAAGCAGTGACTGGATGATAAAGTAAGATGGAATTATATTAGGAGGTACGGTTTGTAGACCGTACCTCCTATTTTTCTTAAACATTGTTTGCTCGGCGAACAGTTGTCTGCTTATTCTTCTCCATTTCTAAACGCAGATGGCTGTATCTTATAGGCGTCCTTAAAGCACTTGCAGAAGTAGCGTGGCGACGAGAAACCATTGGCATAGCTAACCTCTGATATACTCATTTCTCGTCGGTTGCGCAACATATCTGCAGCCTTACGCAGTCGCATATTAAGGATAAAACCCTTAGGCGTATCGCCTGTAAGGTCTTTCCACTTGTTGAAGAACGCTGTGCGCGACATGCCAATCTCTTTGGCAAATGTGTCAACGCTAAATGACGAGTCGGTGTAGTACTTGTCTATAATCTTCATTGCGCGGTCGAGCAGGTCCTTATCCAAAGGATTTGTTGCAAGCACATCGGCCTCTGTATGCGGATGCTCGCTGAACTTGCGTTGCAGCAAACGCCTTGTATTTACAAGGTTGTTGCAACGTGATATCAACACATCGCTGTTGAAAGGCTTTGTAACGTAGTCGTCGGCACCCGTCTTAAGTCCTTCTATAGTCTGCTCAACAGCAGTTCGTGCTGTGAGAAGCACCACTGGAATATGGCATATAGAGAAGTCGCGTTTAATGGCTCGGCACAATTCTATACCCGACATATGCGGCATAAGCACATCGCTAAGTACAAGATCGGGCTTTTCGTCTGCCACCATCTCGAGCGCTTCTCTTCCGTCTACAGCGGTAGATGTGCGATAATAAGGACAGAACAGAGTGACGAGCAACTGTCGTATGTCGTCGTTGTCCTCGACTATGAGTATAGATGGTCTACTCTCGGCTTCTGAATCATCGGCTGATACATGCGCTTCTGGTTCTGATTGCACAGTTGTTACCGGCAGGATAGATGATTCGGCTGTATCGGTCTGCATAGCAGGTGTATCGCTAATCTCAGATGGGTCGAATGCTTCGCGCTGCATAGGTAGTATTACGGTGAAGGTAGTTTCCTTGTCTGGAGCAGAGTCAACGCTGATGGTTCCATGATGCATCTCTACGATACCCTTGGTAAGGTCGAGTCCGATGCCAGTACCTATATCAGAGAACGACTCAATCTTGCGTGACTGATAGAAACGCACAAAGATATTCTTAAGATCGTCTGGTGCGATGCCCTTGCCAGTATTGCTAACCTTAAATATAGCCGTGCCATCGGCATTGGCTTTAGCATTCACGCTTACGGTACCTCCTTGCGGAGTGTGTTTAAGAGCGTTGGATATAAGGTTGCTTGCTACCTTCATCATCTGCTTACGGTCGAACCACATAGGCATAGATGTAGGTACATTAAGCTCGAGAGCAATATCGTTGCTTGTGGCATACTCCTTAAAGAGCATAACATTCTCGCGCAGGAAGATGGCAAAGTCGTTTTGCTGTACGTATATGCGTGTATGACCTTGCTCTTGCTTGCGGAAGTCGAGCAACTCGGATATCAGTCCGCGCAGCTGCGAACTGTTGCGGTAGATGCCAAGAATCTTGTTGTGCACGTCGTTGGCAAAAGCCGACGACTTGAGCAACGATTCTGACAGGCCTATGATAACCGTAAGTGGTGTGCGTATCTCGTGCGACACATTGGTAAAGAAGCGCAACTTAGACTGATTCTGTTCTTCTATGTCCTTGACATGCTGCTGCTCAAACTTGAGCGATTCGCCCAAGCGTATGCGGTCGCGATATTCGCGAATGAGCCACCAGCCAGCTCCGCCAATCAAGGCTATATATATAATGTATGCCCACCACGACATATACCATGGTGGCAGAATTTTGATGCGAAGACTTACTGGCTCGATGTCGCTGCCAGGGCAACTCAGTTCGAGCGTGTAGGTACCGGCACTAAGTCCGTTGAACGATATAACCTTAGTGCGGATGGTTATCCATTGGTCGGACACACCTTTCATTCTATATTGCAACGGCATGTCGTATGTGCGGATGAAGTTGGTGGTAAACGGCTCAACGCTGAATACCTTGTCGTCGTGGCTCAGCACAATCTCCTTGGTAAAGCGTAGCGCTTCGTCGAGTATGCCACTATCATCTCCAGGCTTTATCTCCTCGCCATTAACGTAGAGTTCGCCAAATCCGATATAGTAAGGTTGCGGTCTTTTGTATAGATCACGCTCATTGAATTTGGCCATGCCATCTATACCTCCAAGGTATATATCGCCGTTTTTAGCTACATAGAGTGCATTTTCGTTGATGCTCTCAAGCGGAATGCCAGACGTGCGGTCGTAGTTGTGGAAGCGGTGATCCTTGCTGTCGAACACGGAGAATCCGCGGTTGGTGATAAGCAGAATGTCACGATTGTTGAGCGATGACGGCGCTGTGGCATATACTGCATCGCCAGACAGGCCCTCGGCACCGCCATAACTACTGAATGTATCATCATTGTCGTTGTAGGTGCAGATGTTGTTGTTGGCCATGGCAAACCATAAACGTCCATTGCGGTCGACAGATATGTTGTTGATATAATTGCTGACAATGGATGTTGGAGTGTTGTGCTTATGCAGATACTGCTTGGTCTTGCCGTTCTTTGGATTGACGCAGAACACGCCGTCACCCTCGGTGGCAATCCACAGTTGCTGCTTATTGTCGACACATACACTTGGTACTGGCACGCTAAGCTTGCCTACAAGCAGAGGTGTGAAGCTATTTTGACTGAGTGTGGAAGGGTTGAGCATGGCCACGCCACTTTGGGTGCCTATTACAAGTTTGTCGCCATAGGCTGTAATAGACCTAACCATATCAGAAGGCAGTGTGTGGCTGTTGCCTCTCTGATGTTTGTATACATAGGTCTTGCCAGTAGAAAGATCGAGTCGGTAGAGTCCGCCGAGGTGTGTTCCAACCCACATGGTGTTTCGCTTGCTGTCGAAATGTACAACCTTTAGATTGGCAATGTTTATACTGCCAATACGTTCAATCTTGTTGGTGCGTATATCAAGCACGTTCATGCCACCTCCCTCTGTGCATATCCACAAACGTCCACGGTTGTCCTCGGTCATGCTACCCACAACGGGGAATGACAGACCTGCATTGGATCCGGCAATGGCACGATAGCGTGTGTATATCTCGTTTTCGGGATTAAAGTAGTTTACACCACCAAAGTAGGTGCCAATCCATAAGGTTCCCTGGCGGTCTTTGATGATGCTCCAAATGCTTGAGTTGGTAAGGCTACCCGACATACCGTCGGCAGTAAACAGACGGTGAGTGCCAGTGGAAGGATTGTAGCTCATCAGTCCATGGTAGGTGCCAATCCAAATATTGCCGCGATTGTCCTCGCAGAAAGTGCGCACAAAGTTGCTCACAAGCCACTTTTCGGTGGTTGTGTTCTCTATTTTGCCATTAGGCGATATAGTCCAAAAGCCACGGTTCCAGCTGCCCACCCAAATGTTGTGCTTGCTGTCCTCGTATATGGTGGTGATGTGTGCGTCGTTGATTACATGGCTCAGTTTGCCCTTGGCATAGCAATAAAGACCACCGTTATAGGTGCCAATCCACAGGCGATTTTGGCTATCGCAAGTCATCGACTCAATTAGTTCGCCTTTAGGCAGGCGTGTAAGTACGGCGCTTTTCTTGCAGTCGGCATCAAACTTTTGCACTACGTTGTGCGTACTCATGTATAGCACGTCCTTGAAGCATATAGCCTCGCTGCTGCCATGGTGCAGAGTGGTGAATACCTGCGTACGTATGTCGAACTGCACCACACCCTCCGAGCACACAAGGTATAGCATACGTTTGCCGTCACCCGTTATGTGGCGTATATTGTTGCAAAATAGCGAGCGTGGATTGCCCGGCTGATAGCTGTAAACATGTATAGAGTTGCCGTTGTAGCTGTCGAGTCCAACACGTGTGGCTATCCACAGCACACCATCGCTGTCGGCATATATGCTGTTGACAGATATCTGCGACAGGCCATCTGCAGGTGTAAGATGGTTGAAGTATGTATTTTGTGCATTGGCGCAGAGCGATACCAAAAGGCAAATCAGTGTTATGGCTTTTCTTATCATGGTCGTGTAGCCTTTTTAGTTGCGGTTTATAAATAAAAGTCGGATGTTAGGTTTATGTACCAGTCAGACCGTGAGCCATCAGGGTTCATAAGGCATTGTTCTTCGTTTGTAGCATTACTTTCAGAAGAAGTATGGCCGAAAGACACAAGGAGGCGTTTGGGTTGTTTTCTTGGTGTGGTTCGTATAGCGAGTCGTCTTATTGGCACAAGATGTGCAAGGTAAGCCTCGGCTATGAATGATGTAAGACAGTTGGACGGTATGATTGCGCTGAATTCCCCATCCTCAGCAAGCAATCTTTTTACGGCTGTAAATAGGTCGCGATAGGGTAGGGTATCGGCATGGCGGGCTGTTGCACGCTGCGAGTCGGGGTTCTTCAAACTATCTGTAAAGAATGGCGGATTGGATACAATGCTGTCAAACAGTTGGGTGCCATATACTTCAAAGTTCTGTATACTTGTTTCCACAATGCCAATGCGACTGGCAAAAGGCGAACAATTGGCGTTGTTGCATGCCTGCAGTGCGGCGTTGTGGTTAATCTCAACAGCCGTGACATGCGCATCGGCAAAGCGTTGTGCCATCATAATAGCCACGAGTCCAGTGCCGGTGCCAATGTCAAGTATACGCTTTCCTCCATGTGCCCATGCTCCAAGCAATACCCCATCGGTGCCCACTTTCATGGCGCACCGATCTTGATGTATTGTGAATTTTTGGAATGTGAAAGAATTGTTAGACATTGTTTATATTATTTCCAATTAAGCCACCCTTTTTTTATATATAGCGGTCTATATAATATAATAAGGTGTAGATTTGTTTGCAAGATATTCCATCTTGTTTGCTTAGAGACTCAGCTTTTTCTGTATGGCCTTGCTCCAAGCCTGAAACTTGCGTGTGCTGTTGTTTATCTCTTCTCGAATGTCGTGTATTTCGTTAAACAGTTCGGCTGCGGCATTCTGTAGAGCATTAGGTTGGCGTTCGCTGCGGTCGGCAAACGAATTGACAACAATCTTTATGCCTTTAGGCTTAAGCTCAACGTCAATATCCTCGCCCGTCATGACTGGGTCGCCGTCGTAATGTATAACGCCAGGCTTGTCGCGGTGGATGTGTAGCTTTTGACAGCGAAACGACTTAATCTTAGAGTTCTTGTCGAGTGTTTTGTTGAACATCTCAATACTAATCTGCGGGGCTTGCAGCAGGTCGAACGGTTCCATAATGATGACATCCATCAGTCCGTCGCTCATAGATGCTTGTGGCGCAATATAGGCATTGTTGCCATATTGTGAAGCATTGGCGCAAGAAATTAGGAACGCCTTGTGTTGAGTTGTTCCGTTTTCGTCTTGTATGGTGTATGTCTCGGGTTTGTACTTAAGACCCTCGCGCAACACATTCTCGACGTATGTTATAGGTCCACGTTTGCCAGCCTCTGCAAACTTCATACTTACAAAGGCGTCAAATCCCATTCCGCATGTACAGAAGAATGGGTAGTTGTTGATAATGCCATAGTCGAGGTCGCGTATCTCGCATGTGTTTATTATCTCTATTGCCTTACGTGCGTTAATGGGTATAAGCAGATGGCGGGCAAGTCCGTTGCCCGAACCACATGGAATGATGCCTAAGGCCGTGTTAGAGTGTACAATAGCCCGTGCAACCTCATTTACGGTACCGTCGCCACCGACAGCCACCACTACGTCAACGCCATTGTTCTTAGCCTTTTCGGCTATTTCGGAAGCGTGTCCTGCATATTGTGTTATGGCAATTTCATAGTCAAACTTGTCTCTGTCGAGTGTTGAGGCAATTATGTCTGGTATGGCAGCCTTGTCGGATGTGCCAGATTTGAGATTGATTATGAAAACAGCTTTTCTTTTCATACGTGTTGTTTTATCTACATAAAATATATACAAAGTTAATAATTTAAAGTTTCATTTTGGTTTTTTCTTGATTAAAATTACTCAAAATACCACATTTCTTAGGAAAAAGGTTATTATATTGGTTTTTATTTGTAACTTTGCACCTTGGAAATAACAATATTGGGTTTTTTGATACCTATATAAAATTAAAATGGGACAATTACAGGAAAAATACAAGAGCTATCGTCTTCCACAGAAGTACATGGCAGAGGGCGTGTATCCCTATTTTCGTGAAATAACGAGCAAGCAGGGCACAGAAGTGGAAATGGGTGGACATAAGGTCCTAATGTTTGGCTCTAATGCTTATACTGGTCTTACTGGTGACCAGCGAATTATTGATGCAGCAAAGGCGGCTTTGGACAAGTATGGTTCGGGCTGTGCTGGTAGCCGTTTCCTAAATGGTACTCTCGACTTGCATGTGCAGCTCGAGAAGGAACTTGCCGAATACATCGGTAAGGACGAGACATTGTGCTTCTCTACAGGTTTCTTTGTAAACTCGGGCGTTCTTGCGGTAGTGGTAGGACGTGGCGACTATATCATCTGCGACGACCGCGATCATGCAAGTATTGTTGACGGACGTCGTCTGTCGTTTGCCACACAGTTGCACTACAAGCACAACGATATGGACGATCTTGAGCGTGTGCTCAAGAATCTGCCACACGAGGCTATCAAGCTTATCGTTGTTGACGGCGTGTTCTCTATGGAGGGCGACTTGGCTAACCTGCCTAAGATTGTGGAGTTGAAGCATAAGTACAACTGCTCTATCATGGTGGACGAGGCTCATGGTCTTGGAGTATTTGGCAAGGAAGGTCGTGGTGTATGCGACTATTTCGGATTGACAGACGAGATAGACCTTATCATGGGTACTTTCTCTAAGTCAATGGCAAGTATAGGTGGCTTTATCGCTGGCGACAAAGATACTATCAACTATCTTCGTCATACATGCCGTACATATATCTTTAGTGCGTCTAACACTCCTGCTGCTACAGCAGCTGCTCTTGAGGCATTGCACATCATCAAGAAGGAGCCTGAGCGCATTGAGAAACTCTGGAAGGTTACCAATTATGCATTGCGACGCTTCAAGGAAGAAGGATTTGAGATAGGCGAGACACAGAGCCCAATCATTCCTCTTTATGTACACGATGTAGACAAGACATTCCAAGCTACAGCTAAGGCTTTTGAGTATGGCGTGTTTATCAATCCGGTTATTCCGCCAGCTTGCGCACCTCAGGACACTCTTGTACGCTTCGCATTGATGGCTACTCATACTGAGGAGCAGGTAGAGCGTGGTGTGCAGATATTGAAACGTGTGTTCAAGGAGCTTGATATCATCAAGGACTAAGTAGAATTTCGTAAAAATAACGTATTCGTAACAACGTAATACATTATATAATATACGGATATAATATGCTGATGGGCATTAATAACTAGAATGATAGTTGTTAATGCCCATATTTTTTAAAGTTTTTGCTAATTTTTTTAGCAAAACGTTTGGTGGATACAATTATTATTTATACCTTTGCACTCGCAATCGAAAAACGGGGTGTAGCGCAGTCCGGTAGCGCGCCTGGTTTGGGACCAGGTGGTCGCAGGTTCGAATCCTGTCGCCCCGACCTCTTTCGATGTAAAAGTCTCTTTAAGGTTTGTATTTAATGTCAGACTATAGAGATAAAAATGATGAAATCCTCCAACGGGGTGTAGCGCAGTCCGGTAGCGCGCCTGGTTTGGGACCAGGTGGTCGCAGGTTCGAATCCTGTCGCCCCGACAAACAAAAAAGGCTCTTCTTATTTAGAAGAGCCTTTTTTGCGTATTGTATGTTGCTATACTTATTTCATTATCTTGACAGTCTTGCTGCCTTGCTTCATGATATAGAGACCCTTGGCATTGCCATTAACCTTCATACCCTGGAGGTTGTAGAATGTTGCAGGTTCGTCGGCATTGGCATTTATACCCTTAATGGCTGTTACAGTAGCATCAACGAAAGAGTCGTATGTCACCTTCATGTATGGTAAGTATGCATCCTCGTCAGAGTCGTAATCCGACTCAATGTCTTCGGTCATCTCTCCGTGAGGTCCATCGTACTTGTATTCGTGCTTAATGCCTTCAACAAGTACAGCACCTGTATTGCTGTTTTCGGCATACATATTCTCTTCCGAAGTTTCCCATTCTTCTTGTAGGATGCTATTGCCATGGTCATCAAACTTCTCTTCAATATAGCTGGCGCTTACTACCTGGTTATAATTATAAATATACATACCATATCGGTAGCTTCCGTTGTTGTCTGTGAATTCCAACTTTTCCTCTGCATATATCACAGAAGCTGGGTATCCATCATATGTGACTCTGATGGTGAAGGCTCCATTGTCCTTTGCGTCTACATTAAACTTTAATGTAATATCGTCTCCAGGAATAGTGCATGACTTCAGTTGGTTGGTTTCACTGATAAGGTCTAACGGGTCGGTACTGGTTAATTGTCCATCCGACTTAGTCCAAGTCATATCGGTGTATGTCTCTGTTATGCCATATGTTGCATCGTCCTCGTCATAACCATAGCATGTGATGGTTGTAGGAGCATTTCCGCCATTGGCATATTCAATCTCCATACGTTCGCTTTCGGCGTATTCGCCACCGCTCATTGTGTATTTGGTCAGTTTGGTAATATTGCCATTGCCATTTCGCTCGATAGTTGTGTAGTTGGAGCCTCTACCAGTCGTTGTGCCACCTTCTCCATCGGATACTTTAGATTCATATTTTGTGGTATATCCAGTTTGCTCGTCATATTCCTGAACACGTTCCGAGTAAGTTTCGTATGTTTTACCGTCCTCAGAAATAGACATAATTTGGTGGGTTATTTGACCTTTAGAGTTGTATGTATTCTCGAGCTTTGTAAAGTCACCACCTGCATCAAGTACCTGAGTCAGTACAAGACCTTGTGCATTGTAGGTATAATTGTTCTCTGCATCCTTATCCCAACCCTCATCGTACGAGTACTGGATATCGTGCTGTGGTTTCCATATAGCAGCCTCATTGGCACGTTTGGCGCGCATAGTCTTAATTGTTGCCGGCATGGTTTTAACAGCATGCATATTCTTTTCAAACTTTTCAAGCAGAGCTTTAGTTTTTACTGGCAGTATGTTCTTGTCGGCAGATGTCTGTGCAAAAGCGCCAGTGGCGACGAATGTAGCCGTAAGTACGGCAAGTGTAAAATTTTTCATAAGCATTGAATGTTTTTGTTTGTGATATTGAGTTATTTTATAATCTTCTTTCCGTTTATGATGTATATGCCGTGGGGTAGTGTGGCGGTAGCCGATTGAGCAACCTTTACACCTTGCAATGTGTATACTCCGTTGGCGTTATGCTTGCTTTTCTGTTGTATTGTGCAGTGGCTTATTCCTGTTGAAACATTTGTAAAATCGTCGGCAACAACCTTTGAGTCGGGCATATACTCATTGTCGTTGTAGCTGAAAGTCCATGTAGTGGTCTGGGTTATCTCGCCATGTTCGCCACCGTAAACGTATTCGTTGCGTATGCCGTCGGCAATCTTAGCGTTTTCAATGCCGGTTTGCGACACATTGCGACTTTCGTACAACACAATGTTTTTATGGTCGTCGTATGAAGTCTCAATTATTGTACCCTGATATAGATCGTCGTTGGTTGCGGCATTGCCCTCGATATTGAAATAGAAGAGATCGCTGTATTTGAAACTGCCGTTATCATCCAAAGTCTCGTATTTCTGTATTTCCTTCTGGAACTTTAGACTTTCGGCTGTGTATGTCTGCTCTACCTCATACGAGCCGTTGCCCTTGTCTGTAGCTGTTAGGAGAATATCGCCATAGCTATCGCTTTTAATAGTTGCCGACTCCAGGAAGTTGCCGTTAGTAAACCAGTTGGTAGAGTAGGCACCAAGGTATTCGCCTGTGTTTTTTGCCCATTTCAGATCCACGTATTTGGCAGATGTAGTTAGCGTGCTACCATTAGATGTTTGGTATTCGTATGAAACGGGCGCCTTGCTTGTACCATTATATGTGAACAGACTCTTTATCTGGTCAGTGTAGTGGTCGGGAGCATCAAGAATCGACTTAGTTATGCTTGTAACTCTGCCTTGGTCGTCGCGCTCAACAGTTCGTTTGTAGCAACTGCCATAAAAGTGTTGCCATTCTCCATTGCTGATGGTACTAAAGAAAAAAGACGTGGCAAGGTCGTGGATATAAGGATCGTATGTGTATTCTTTCATCATACGAGGTTTTAGTTCGTCCAAACCATTGTCAGTGCGATAAGTGGTTTCGGTAAGAAGCTGTCCATTTTCGTCGTATGTGCTTACAATCTTTATCTTCTGTTTTCCATCGTCGGATAGTGATACAAGTATATTGCCAGATGTATCATATGTGTAATAGTGTTCAGAGTCCTTAGTCCAACTATCGTTGTCATTGGGCATATAAAGAGTTTCGTGTGATGGCTTCCATAAGTCGTTGGCTTCTTTGGCGGCTGTCTTTATCTTTTGTGTATCTATTAGTTTGCTTTGCAGTAGGCTTGGTATCTGTGCAGAAGTGCTATAAGTGCAACCCAATGCTAAAGCAACAGAAAGTGTAAATTTTCTCATAATCTTTACATTTTATTGTTTGTTGTTGTTAAATGATGATGCAAATGTAATGAAAATAATTATAAATGCAATAAAATGTAATAAAAAATATAAATAATATTGTAAATAGACATAATTATGTCTTTATGTAACAAAAAAGCGGAGGCCTATGTCCTCCGCTACCTTATTATATATATTACTGAACTTGCGAAAGTTCGGTTCATAATATACAGTAGTTCATTGAATACAGTATTTCGTTAAATATAGTACTCATAGAATACAGTATAATAAAATACCACGTGTCAAGGATTTTTATAACAATCCATTACACGTTCTTCAAGATGTCAAGCAAGTGATCCCATACCATCTGTACGGTTGGGATATACAGGCGCTCGTCTGGTGTATGAACATCGCGCAGTGTAGGACCAAACGAAACCATGTCAAGGTTAGGATAGCGCTCAGAGAAAAGACCACACTCAAGACCGGCGTGAATGCCCTTAACGATAGGCTCTTTGCCGAAGAGTTTCTTATAAGACTCAACTGCAACCTTTGTGAGTTTGCTGTCTGGGTTCATCTTCCAAGCTGGATAGCCATCGCTCATCTTAACCTCGGCACCGGCGAGTTCGAAAGCAGCCTTAACGGTGTTGGTTTCGTTCTCGAGGTTGCTCATAACGTTAGAGCGCTGCGAAGTAACGATATTTATCTCGTTATCAGATGTGATAACGCTTGCCACATTGTTAGATGTCTCAACCATATATGCAAGAGCTTCGTCCTGGCACATAGCAAATACGCCATTGTCAACAGCCTGCATAGCAAGTATGAAGCGATGGCTTACGCCCTTTTCGATAACGGCAGTTGCTTCAGCGCTTTCGAGATTGAACTCCATTGTTGTATCAGAAACGTGATACTCTTCCTCAACATTGGCAGTAAATACGTTCCAGTCTACACGTACAGTTTCCTTCTCGCTTGCAGGTACAGCAAATACGATAACACCATCGCGAGGAATAGCGTTGTGCAACTTGCCAGAGTTGAATGATGCAAGACGTAGATCCATCTTCTCCTGCTCCTTGTAAAGGAAGCGTGTGAGAATCTTGATGGCATTAGCGCGCTTCTTGTTGATATCGTCGCCAGAGTGGCCACCCTTCAAACCCTTGATAGAAGCCTGTAGGAAGAAGTAACCCTCAGGAGCTTGCTCGCGTGTGAATGTAAACTTGGCAGATGTTGTCTTGCCACCAGCGCAAGAGATAAAGATCTGTCCCTCGTCCTCAGAGTCGAGGTTGATAAGCATATCGCCCTTCATGAAACCAGCCTTCATGCCCATAGCACCAGTGAGGCTTGTCTCCTCATCGCGTGTGAAAACACACTCGATAGGTCCATGTTCTATATCGTCGCTGTCGAGGATAGCCAACTCAATAGCGCAGCCAATACCGTCGTCTGCACCCAGTGTTGTGCCTTTAGCTGTAAGCCACTCGCCGTCAACGTATGTCTGGATAGCATCTGTTTGGAAGTTGATGTCAACGTCTACAAGCTTGTCGCATACCATGTCCATGTGGCTCTGAAGGCTTACCATAGGAGCATTCTCGTGCCCCTTGGTGGCAGGCTTTCGGATAATGACGTTGCCAGTCTCGTCTACCTCGTGCTCAAGGTTGCGCTTCTCTGCAAACTCCTTAAGGTAATCAATCATCTTCTCCTCGTGCTTAGAAGGACGAGGAATCTTGTTGATTTCAGCAAACTGCTCGAATACGCGAGCAGGTTTCAATTCGCAATTACTCATTTTTTCTTAATTTCTTTATGTTGAAACAATATTAATCTGAATTTTCAATAATTTATTTTGATATGCGGCGGATTTACTATACCTTTGCAGCGAGTTATTTGTTTCGCTGTGCTTTGCCCGCTGGGGTGAGGTATGTCGAAACCATATATAATATATAAGGTATAACAAATATATTGGATGTGGTTTGCTGCATTCCGATACAAAGTTAATAAAAATGATTAAACTTCTGCTTTTAAGCCTGTTAATTATTGCTATAGCATTTGCATTGCTTTCAATAAAGTTGCTACTCAAGCGCAATGGCAAGTTCTCGTCACAGCACGTACACGACAATCCGGGTTTGCGTAAACTCGGAATACACTGTGTTATGGATCAAGACAGAGAAGCAAGAGACAAGAACGGAGCCTATTAAGAGTTTTTACTTTTGAGTTGGGAGTTTTGATTCAATTTGATAATAATAAATAATAGATATGAACAAGAAAAACATTTTTGGTACACTTGTCGTTGCAGCTATGGCAGCAATGACAATGACTTCTTGCGACAAGTCAAAGTCGCAGACAGATGACAAACCAGTTGCTACACAGACAGCTTCTACTGACACAAAGGTTGCCTTTGTAGAGGTAGACAGCATTATGTCACAGTATAAGTTCTGTAAGGACTATTCGCTTATTCTTCAGAAGAAGGGTCAGAATATCCAGAACACTCTTGCACAGAAGCAGCAAGCTCTTGAGGCAGCAGCTGCCAACTTCCAGCAGAAGGTACAGCAGAATGCATACACACGTGAGCAGGCACAGCAGATACAGATGTCTCTTCAGAAGCAGAACAATGATCTTCAGGCTCTTAACCAGCGTCTAAGTTCTGAGTTCCAAGCAGAGACAGAGAAGTACAACAACGCTCTGCGCGACTCTATCCAGCACTTCCTCGCTGTATACAATAAGGACAAGAAGTACAGCCTTATCCTTTCAAAGGCTGGTGACAACATCCTTTATGCTGACAAGACACACGACATCACCAACGAGGTTATCGCAGGTCTTAACAAGGCTTACAAGCAGGCTCCTAAGGAGGCAAAGGCTGCTGATACAAAGAAGAAGTAATAATATACACATATATAAAACTAAAAGTGCCGCCGAAGATATCATAGTCTTCGGCGGCACTGTCTTTATATTGCTATACAGGTTAAACTGGGTATTGTGTATTATTTGCTGAAGGTCAATCCCTCTACGTGATCGTTGACGTAGATGTTAGCCATATCTGCTGTTTTGTACCAACCTGGTTTGTCTGGCATATCGTCGGATATGTGCTTGCCGTTGATAGTAAGGTTTTCAAAACGTATAAAATATAAAGACAAAAAACATTCTATAACAAACTGACAACAAAAAAACAACATCATCTATACTTAAAGTAAGACGATGTTGTTTTATGTTATTCCTTATTCTGCTGCATTTTCTCGCGCAACTCCTTCAGATTGAGCTTTCGATGTGCCTTGACACGGTCGAATCCCTGTCCGTATACACCAACAACGGCCGACTGTGCTACGAAGGCATTAGGGTCTATCTCATCAATTAGTTCGAAGATAAAGTTCGACTCGCTCTTCTTTGCTATGCAGAATATCACCTTGATGTCTTTCTTCGTAAAGAATCCGCTACCATTTAGCATAGAGCAACCTCGATCGGCTATCTCGTTTATGGCCTCGCCAATTTCCTGATATTTGTCAGAGATGATGAAGAACTGTACACTTTGGCGCAACGAGTTTACCAAATGGTCTACAACAAACGAGATGACAAACAGTAGCACGTAGCCATATAGTACCTTCTCCCAGTCTTGCAGCACTACATACGAAGATGTAATAATTGTAAGATCGCAGAACAGGATGATGTGGCCTAACGAAACATCGCGATATTTGTGTATCATAGCCGCTATAACGTCCGAACCACCAGTAGAGCCTCCTGCCGATAGACCCATACCAATGCTTGTACCCAAGAACACAGCTCCTACCATACATGCCATAAACTTTTGGTCGGCAAGCAGATGCAGTCCTGGAGGTATAACGCTCTGCAGTATAGCCGAGCCTACTGTGAATACTACTACTCCATAAATAGTTTTGGCACAAAAGTGCCATCCTAGTACCTTTAAGGCTATAATTAGCAGCACGCCGTTAAGCGCAAAGAAGGTGTTTTGTACTGGGATGCCAGTTCCCCAATACACAATCGATGCCACACCCATAATGCCGCCAGTGGTTATCTCGTTTGGCAGCAGGAATAGGTTGAGGCCGATAACGCCTAACATCATTGCGATAGTGATGATGCCATAGTCGCGCAACTGGCGCAACAACTTACCTTTGTTTCTTCTTGATTGCATAAATTGTGGTATCTTTAGATTAGTTTCATTTTTATCTCTGTATGCAAAGTTAATAAGAATAAATAAAAACGGCAAGAATTTTTGCTGACAACGTTTTGTTGGATAGTTTAATTTTCTGTTTAGGAGTTGGAAAATAATGAAATCGTGGTGTTTTGCAATATTAGTATCTTATAAAAAATATCTTTAAAGAGACGTACGTGTTTCATTAAAAAGTTGTATCTTTGAAATTCAAAATACTTCCAATCAATATAATGCTATTGGATGATTACGAAAGAAGACAGATATGACAAAGAAACAACTATATACCTACGTACTCGACTATTTTCGACAGCTTCATCCCGAGGTTACAACCGAGCTTGAGTTTGGTTCAATATTTCAGTTGCTTGTAGCCGTTGTGCTTAGTGCGCAATGTACCGACAAGCGTGTCAATCAGGTAACACCCGAGTTGTTTGCACATTATCCCGACGCTCAATCTATGGCTGAGGCTGATGAGGCAGAGATATACGAATATGTAAAGAGCGTGAGCTATCCCAATGCCAAGGCACGTCATCTTGTGGAGTTGTCGCAGATGCTGGTTAATGATTTTATGGGAGAAGTGCCAGCCGACTTTGACAGCTTGCTTAAGTTGCCTGGTGTAGGTCGCAAGACAGCTAATGTTATGCAAGCGGTCGCGTTTGGACAGGCGGCAATGCCAGTAGACACTCATGTGTTTAGAGTCAGCCATCGTCTTGGACTTGTTCCGCGTACAGCCGACACTCCTTTTAAAGTAGAGCAAGAACTTGTAAAGCATATTCCGGCATCTGATCTTGCTCGTGCCCACCATTGGCTTTTACTTCATGGCAGATATGTATGCACATCGCGCAAGCCGCATTGCGACAAATGCGAATTGGCTAATGTGTGTCCTAAGCGTATTGATGGCTCCAAACTGCAGAAGTAATGTATATGAACAGCACGTTGCAGCTTAATCCGCTTGTCAGGGTTGTGGCAATGCTTATCTTAGGCATTGCCTTGGGCGATGTGCTTGCCGATGTAGTGGGTGTGCGTATATGGCTTGGCATCTTTGTTGTGGCTGTGGCTGCGGCATTTGTAGCCTATAACACTAATGTAAGGCCAATGGTGCAAAGCCTCATGCTTTTTGGCTGCATCATAATAGGTGGCGCTTTGCGCATGAGCATGAGTGTAGAACGGTCGCATTTTTATTTTATCCAAACCTCCGAACCATTCTCGGCTGTAGTGTCTTCTATGCCGGTTGAGCGTACAAAGACATTGCGTTGCGAGTTGACAATAGCCGACGGACGTTTTGCTGGTCATCGTGTATATGCCTATCTACCTAAAGGCAAAGATGCGAATAACATATCTGCTTTGTCTATAGGCGATGGCATTGTTGGCTATACGCAATTTTTGGATATTGACGATTATTCAAGCCAACATGGTGCATATAATAAAGGTGGAGCATATAATATAGCAACCCACTTCGACTATCAGCGTTGGCTAAAGGTTCACGATATTGTGGCGCGTTGTTTTCTGCGTGATGGAGCATGGCAACGTGATGTTGTACAGCTTGACTATTTGTCGGGAGTGCAACGTGTGCAACTTAGGTGCATGACGTTGCGCGAGAAACTACTTAAGCGTTATCGTGAGCTTGCCATATCCAATGAGGCATATGGAGTAGTGGCAGCTATGACACTTGGCGACAAGAGCAGTCTTACGGCCGAGTTGCGCGAAAGTTTCTCGGTATCAGGTGCTTCGCATGTGTTGGCACTATCGGGTCTGCATCTTGGCATACTATACGCTTTGCTTGTAATGATTTTTGGTAGAAGGAGGCATAACATACTGATGTTGGCATTCATCATTATTGCCGTATGGGGATATACAGCAATGGTTGGCATGCCATTGAGTTTGCTGCGTTCGGCTTTTATGCTCACATTATTTACGTTTGCACAGATGTTGCAGCGCAATAATGTGTCGCTCAATTATCTTGCCTTTGCAGCATTGGTGTTGTTGCTTGCCAGTCCGTGGAGCTTGTGGGATGTAGGTTTCCAGATGTCCTTCCTTGCTGTTCTTGGCATTCTGTTGTTCAACGACCGGCTGCGTGTGTTTGTAAGCCATAAATATCTTGAAACACATCCATTGGTTAATTGGTGTTTCTCTATGATAGTTGTTTCGTTGTCAGCTCAACTTATGGTTGCACCGCTCGTGGCATATTACTTTGGACGTTTCTCATGCTATTTTCTTCTTTCCAATTTCATAGCCATCCCATTGGCAACAGTCCTTATTTATCTATCGGTAGTTATGTATGCGTTGTTCTTCGTTCCATGTCTTCAGGGTTTGGTTGCAATAGCTGTAGGATGGATTGCTAAGGCATTGACATTGTCGCTTGCTTGGGTGTCATCGTTGCCAGCTGCAAGTGTCGACGGTATTGAGCTTAGCAATGTGCAGCTATGGCTTGTCTATCTTGTTGTGGCAGTGGTGTATGCCTTGCTGTTCTATTTGGAGAAGATTTATAAACCCTTTGACAATTTCCGACCGAGAGTATAATTGTTCCAATATTGCCGAACCGGCACCATTTTGTCTTGAAGCCTCATTATTTTGTTTTACGTGTTTGCCGAATCCGAACACATAGGTAGCGCCCAATTTTATATAGCACAATGACTATCCACACCATAGCCAAACTGCTTGCGGTCAAAATACTTGCTGTTCATCTCATTACTTGAATTCTTCCAACTCCATGTGAATGGATTTGCAATCTGGGCCAATAGCGCTGCTATGCAAACGAATAGCAGGCGCGTTATTTTGGTTAAGAGATATTTCATAAGCATTCTAATTTTTTGTTTCAACTTGATGTCTTCCTTATGGTTTTATTAGACTAACGTATAAAGTATAGGATTAACAACTGTTGTTAACGGTTCTTAACCATAATATAGGCTTGTCGCATTATATATAGATAAACAAAAAAGCGGATGGTTGTTGTATAATCAACTCCATCCGCTATCTTTAATTTTAAATGCTATTTATGATTGTGTCATTCTAAAAGTATCACACTTGCTTGTGTATTATCCATATCAGGCATTGTATTCCCAACAGGAGCCCCTATGTATGTAGGGTCGGTAATGATGAATCGCTTATCATCTAACATAATATAATCTCCTGCGACTTTGTCTGTAAAACATACAGCACTTGCCAAATGTCCTGGGTAAAACACTAAGATAGTTTTCAATCCCAATAAGTCTCTTATTAAACGACTGAATAGTATAGATCTGTCTTCACAGTCACAATAAGGATAATATAAAGTTTCTTCTGCAAAGAAGGCTCTGTCGTGTCCCCACACTTTATCGTCATATTCATAAACAAAGGCAGTTTGAACCCAATTAAGCAATTTGTTTGCTGCCTCTAATTGGCTCAAGCCATTGATTTTTTCCTTTAGTGCAGGATAAAGTTCTTCCTTGACTTTCGCATCCAATGGCGTATTGGCATACATTGCCCATCTCGTCATAAAGTTAGCATTAACTTCTGAAGAGGGGTATGTATTATAGAACTCTATCAAGTTTTTGTTCACTTGAACCTGAACTTGTACATCTGGATATCTCCTCGAAGTCAAAGTTCTTACATCACTTGCATTGTATTCAAACTTTTGATTTTGAGGAATATACAAAGACAAAGGTTTTTCTTTAGGAAATGAAGCATCACATATCTCCAGCTTGTCTTTGTCACATTCGAATGGATAAAACTTAAGTCCATCTATATCGAAATATGAAATATCATAAATTCCATGTTCACTTGCATATAATAAATATATGTGTTGCTCGTTTCTTCCTAATCTCATTTTATATCCACTTTGGGCATAAATATAAGAAGTCAGCATTGTTGCTTCATTAGAATTTCCATACATGGCTTTAGAAAATGAAGACAATAAGTTTAGGTATGCCCAATCGCACAAGTTCCTGCCAACTCTTATTGCAAGACAGTCTCTTATGGTATTGTTAAGTACGCCCTCTGCTGACAGTTGTGTCCAGACATTAGATAACTGTTCGTTACTGCAATCTTGTAGAGACAGATTTAGGTTCTTATTAATGCGAATCTGGCATTTTGTTCCACAATATGTAAAGTCAACCGTTCTTTCTTGTGGTTGAGAGTCTTCATTGATGGGCGCGATAGGCGTAGGTTGTGGATTTGGTGTCGGTGGCGCAACAACGTCCTTGATTGGTATGGGATTGCTCTCTATAGGCTTGTTTTTATCTTCTTCGGGGATTGTGATAGGTGGCACAGTCTCGTCCTTGGGTTTGGGAATGGCAGGTAGAGAATTATATTGCTCCCATGCTCGTTTTAAGAAAGCGGCATATTCTTCGTTGGCTTGCGTTCTGAAATCATAGTATTGTTGTTGTGCCTGCTTTTTGAAGTCATCGTATGCCTTGCGAGGATTATTGTTTTGGGCAAAGCCGTTTGTGGAAGCTAACAATCCCCAAAACAATATAGGCAAAAGTTTGTTTTTGTTCATCGCTTTATTTATTTAAGTGTGATGTTTCTCCAGTCTTCAAGTTCTGACGAATTGTATACAGATGGAGTTTGTGTTTTGTTCTTTTCCTTGAAAGCTTGTTTGGAAACCTCTGCCTTCACATAGTCGGTTAATTCTCCTAAAGATGTATTTCCAGATGTTTCTTGCAGCTTTTTCAACAGATAATAAGTAAACATGCCGTGTTTTGCCTTGTCGTATGGCAGTGCCGATTCGTCACCTTGACTTGCTGAGAACACAACAAGTTTACCAGTAGGCGTGTCTGGCTTGGCTTTGATAGCAACTCTTCTTGCTTCAGCGTTAGCTTGCTCATTTCTTTGTGCGCCACTGAAGCAGGCATCTATAAAGGCTATGATGTTTTTTGCCGGCAGATTACCCAGTTCTTTATATAAGTCCTTCAGACTATATCCTGTATTGGTATCAAAAGAAAAACCGTCGATTGGGAGTATATAAGAAGTACGGTCAGACTCGTTTGGTATCCCATGTCCAGCATAGTAGAATATGACTTTGGTGTTATCATCATTTAATTTGGTTTGGTTTTTAAGCCATGCCAAATGATATTTGATGTCATTGAGAGTTGCGTTTTCTGCATAGTGAATGTTGTCTGTTGGAATTCCAAGAGTCTTCTTACAATATTCTGTGAACACTTTTCCGTCATTCATGGCATAAGGAACGTTTTGCTCTCTTGTATATTTTTCATTTGCTATAATAACGGCATAACAATTGGAGTTTGGAGTATTGCAAATAGGGATATTTTCATCTACATTTGATTTTTGGTTTTTGTAGAGGTATTGGAATTTCTTGAAGCGTGCTGTTAGATAAGTATATTCACAAGGTATAATTTCTTCTCCAGTCCTAACATCCACATATCCATATTTGCCGTTTCTCTTGACCTTCACCATATTTTGATGAATTTGTTCTTGCCAAGCATTTACTCCTTTTGATATTTCACCGATTTCTTCATATATACATGGAGTCAACATTTTCTCTTGCTCAATATCAACAAGTCCCAACAAATCATTTTTTTCAGAAAGCAAGTATCTGTCATTTAACTGTAAGCGTTTTTCTATTTTGTATATTGCATTTAATGAAATTGTTCCAATATTATCAAATTTGTCATGCAATATGTTTTCTCCTTTCTCATTGATAAACCATTTCTGACCATTCTTTTCAATCAATGCAATATCTTTTCTGAAATCGCCAAATGTTGCAAGTTTATCAAAGACTTGTTCTTCTAAAGCATCGTGACCATAACCTTCTAATACTTTGAATGAAAAGCCACCATCTCTATTTTTCTGACAAATGATACCATTAGAAGATATGGAGAAATTTCTAAAGCGTAAGTTTTGTTCGTTTGAAAAATCTGGTTCGTAATAGTCAGATCCGTTAATATTAGTTCCAAGATTAAGTTTAACATTTCCATTCTCATCTATGCATTCAACTCGGTATTCGAGTATGCCGTTTGAGGTCTCTTGTGGAGTTTCTACAATGGCAAACTTTCCTATAAAGTTTGATGCAGCAGCATATTTGCAAGGGATTACAATTTCCCCCTTTCTGTTTATATAGCCAAACTTCCCTTTCTCGTAATTATTTTCATCCAAATTCCAACCTTGCGAAATGACAGCATAATTACCATTGTTGTTAAAGAAAATATGAGTGTCAGAAATAAATGGAATGACAAGTTTTCCTGTCTTGTCTATACAACCATGTTTACCATTCTTTTCTACGCATATTAACTCAAGGCTTTTATCCTCTTCAGTGAGACATCTAATCCAAGATTTGTTTGTTTGCGTATTGTTTGGACCAGATGTTATCTTTCCGTTTTTGTCAAGATATACCTCTTTGCCATTTTTTATAGCAACAATACAATATCCTTCTCTTCTAAAATTAAACAAATCGTCATCATATATACATGGAATGACCAGTTTGCCGTTTTTGTTGACGCATCCCATTTTCTTATTTTTAAAAACGGAAGCAAGTCCGTCTTGTTGATTGAAAAGTCTCATATCCTCATGGTCAAGGATAATGTCATCATAAATACAGGAGATAACCTGTTGTCCCATGCTATCAACAGCTCCTATTAATCCATTCTTCTTGACGATAAAAAACCTGTCGCTGCTAACATCCAATAACTCGTAGTTCTGCTTGTTGTTATTATTGAACGCGGAATGTTTGTTCTTTTCAGTTTTTAACCAGCCCCATCCTAATGAATAAGGTAGAAATGCTTCTTCCTCGTCATCGTAACGACTGCGATTCATATATCCACTATCATATTCCTGTTGGGTAAAGTATGTTCGCAATGAAGCATACTGATATTTGAATGGCATTACCGTTTCTCCATTGATGTCAACACAACCAAATTTCTTTGTTGTGGTATCATTCAATACAAACAGCATCTTTTCATAGTTTTGTGCCTGTACATTGTGCACAGCCAATGCTACAAGCATAAGGAAGAGAAATCTTTTCATTGTATATTGTTTTTTTATTATTTGAAACACTGACAAAGGGCGTCTGAAATATTCCTATTGAACGTTATAGAGTATTATCTGGATTGTCTTCTTCTATAATGCACTTCATTCCGATATAGACGAATTGTTTCAGAATCAATATATCTTCATTTCTCAGACGAATACATCCTTCAGAACTTCTTGTGCCGATGCTGTCAGGGAAGCATGTTCCATGAATGCCAATACCAACAAAGTTTGGAACTTTTAATCTGAAAAACCATGGGCCGTAGGCACCTTTTCTATACCCATATCCGTCATTGAAATCATGTGTCCATGTTTTTGATTTTTGTATCTTGGTTATTTTAAAAGTTCCTTCTGGAGTTTTTTTATCTCCCTTTTCTTGTTTGTTGCCATAATTAGTTCCAACCGCACAGTTTATGGCACAAAGAGTATCTTGTTGAGGACTAACAACAAAGAGCATTAATTTTTGTTTTGATACGACAATGTAATTATTTGCGAAACTACTTGTGTTCACACCCAATAAGATATACAATATAAGAAGTAAGCAAGTCCTATTCATCTGTTTAGTGTTTTATTTGTTTCAAATGTAGATAGAAGTCCCATGCTACATCAGAATAATTATATTCTTTATAAAAGCGTGGAAAGAACTTCTGTTTTTGTTTAGCGTAAACTTGTGCTTCGGACAACTCCAATCCTGAGTTATATAAGGTAGCCCAATACCTTATTTTTTCTTTGACTGAATTTAAAGAAATGTTAGATGTTTGATTTTTGCATATATCAATAAATGCTGCCAAATAAATTGTTTGCCAATGGAGTGACAACATTCTGTCCATCCTCATTTTCCTGCATTTCTTTATGTTTTTCTCCTTTATTATAAGCTTGTGGTATTTTTTCTTTAGATTTTTATCCTTAGATATGTATGTTTCCAGTGTTTCAATAAAGCTTGGTTTCATTTGGTAATGTCCAATACTGAAATCAGTAGTTCCATATAGAATATAAAACAAACACATGGTTCTGTATTCTAACGCATCGCATGTTTTAGAGAAAACACTAAACTCAGGCATGACAATAACTTGTGCTATTTCACTGTCTTCTTCATTTAGATGTCGTCTAAGTTCTGATTGAATTTCTGTGTGCTGCTTAAAATAGTCGATTGTTTTACTCGATTCGGCTCTATATTCTAAAAAGAAACAACTTGCAGATATGGCAGTTACAAGAAACACAGGCATTATAAACTATAGTTATACATGACTATTTGATTATTCTCAAAAGACACCCATTTAAATGAGTTGCTTTTGTTGTCATAAAAGGCATCAACAGGACAATGATAATTATATTTTTTACCATCGATGAGAATATAGTCGTAGTCCCATTTAGCAAAAAATGAATGTTTTTTACTTTCATCTTGTAAAGAAAATTCATAAGCAAAAATATAATAACCTTTCTCTGATGAATAAACTTCTTCTGGTAAGTAGTAGCGGAATTTATGTGGGTCGGCGAATTCGTTGTAGTTATCTATATTGCTACGGGCTTTGATTTCATGTGTATCTAAATCAAAGAACTCAACATCTGTATCAATTGCTTTCACTTCTGAGGGCGTTATGTAAAAACAATAAAGCGCTCCTCCATTGTATTTGTAATCATTCTCATAATAACATGTTCCATCATCAAAAAGACATATTTCGGGATTATGATCACCGAGCTCAACATCTACGGGAATAGGCAATACATAATTGATATTATCTATAGTAACCATTCGCCTGGATATATCTACGACACATTCATGCATTTTGTTGGGACTCATATAATGGGATTTAAAACTGCCAATTTTGCATATAGTTCCATCATTGTCATGAATAAACTCTTCTCCCATTTGTGTAAAATAAAACCTATGCCGATTAAAATACGTTGTATTGGTAAATCCAAATATTGTTTTTGGGCGAAAGTCAGCATAATATTTTATTTCTTCATATGGACCATAAATTTCATTTTCGATACAGATATATTTACCATTATCTGTTGTATATTCATAAATACTTTTATTAAAGTCATCCAAATCTATGTAGTATATATATATATCATTAGCAGTGATTTTTCGTATACCATTGTATATTATTGTTTTTTTGCCTGTTTCACTATCATACAGTAAACACATAAAATTGTATGAGTCTGCATAAAAATTTGACGTGTATTCTCCAAGCCTTAATCTTTCATTGGGTTTAAGGGATACCAAAACTTTTTTTGTAGGCAAGGCAAAAGACATATTTGACAAAAATAAGCATGTCAATAATATTAATAGCTGTTTCATTTGTTATTTCTTAGTTTTAAATTAAAGAGATATTCAGACTTATGCTCAGATGCGTAAATAGTTGGTGTTTGGATTTTAGAATTCTTACGCATGCTTGTTTGCTTTACATTATCAATAATGTAATTTCCTAATTTTTTCAGCGTTATGTTTCCTTTGGAGGATTGGAGCTTTTTTAATAAGTAATAAGTAAACAATCCATGACCTTTCTCTTGGTAAGGATAAGCAGTCTCATCTCCCTTTGATGCACTTATTACTATAACATTGCCGTTCAGTTTTTCTTCTTTAGGTTTTATTGCGACTCCTTTTGTTGCTGTCAGCATTCCTCCGTCTCGCTGAAAACCACTAAAGCAAGCATCAAGAAATACAACTATGCTGTTTACGTTCAAAGCTCCCAATTGGTTGTAAAAAGATTCTAATGAATATGCGCTTTCCGGATCGTTGGCAATACCGTCAGAAGGTAACAAATAAGCCTTTTGGTTTTCTTCATCAGGCATTCCATGACCGGAGTAGTAAACTATAATATTTGATTTTTCGCCAAAAGCATTTGCTATATTGTTAAGCCATTTCATCTCTGACCTCATTTGGTTTCGGGTGGCGTTATTTCTTACATGTATGTTCTCAGCTGGAATACCTAATGTTTTAATACAATATTGTTTGAATACATCTCCATCTTTTTGTGCATAACACACTTGCGAGATATTGTTTTCAAGGTATTTCTCATTGGCAATAATAACAACGAATGTATTGTTGTTGGTATTTCTACCCATTGCTGGTATGTTAGTATCTACATCAGATATGATTTCTATATTGTTTTGGGGCGTAGTTGTAGTCGGTTCTTTTCCAAGTTTCTTGAGCATGGCAATACCTTCTTTACCTCCTTTTTGTAAATCCATAATATAAGTAGGATCTCCCATTTTTATTTTACATTTACCTCTGAGTATATAAGCTTTTTCATCCTTGGAATCGCATTTTAAGGCAGAAGTGCAATCAGATATTGCATATATATACTCACCTAAACCTTCATAAGCTACAGCTCTCTTATAATACATATCGGCATTAGGTTCTGTATGGTCTATTTCTACTTTCATGATACCTACCGCTAATTGATAATCTCTACGTTGAATGGCATTTTCATACTCTAATTGAGCAAAAGCGCTATAACAGTTTAAGCACATGAAAAAAAGTAGAATAAGTGCTTTTCTTGCAGTCTTTATTAAATGTATCTCCATATAGTTCAGATTTTATGTATCACTTACGAATAGTTATTGTTGTTTTCTTCACTACCATATTAATGTCTCTGGTCCTGTATTTTGCCAGCCACTTTTGAAAATCCTCATTAGATAATTCTCTTGGAAGTTCTTTCTCAAGCTTGTCGTCTATAGCCTTTACGAAAGGACTTGTCGAGAAGATAACATACAATTGGTTTATTTCCTGGTCGTGTGTACAGGTCATTGTATATTCGTCCACGTATGGTTTTATTTCGGATGAAGCTGTTTGGGCAGAGAACAAAACATAGCGTTTGTTTGCTTCTACATTGAAAAATCCTTCCTTCATGTTTTGGTATGGCAGAAGGCAGAATGCGCGTTGCTCGGTATCTACAAGATAAACGACAAGATAACCATTAGTGGGCGATTGGAATGAAATGTAAAGGTCGTCACCACTTTTAAATGTATCACTTTCAAACCTGTCTTCTATGCCATTACGTAAAACCAATGATTTGACATCAACAGCAGTAGAGATGATTTCTCTTATCCGTCCTTTTGCTTTTACACTCACTACGAGCATGTTATTTTCATAATATATATTGTATCGTGGTGTGCCGATTGTCTCAATCCATTCACCATTAACTTCACTTCCACCTATTGATACAAAATCAACATCAGATTTACCATTATTATTTTTTACCAATGTGGAGTTCGATTGCGATACGGTTGCGCCAAATTCTTCTTCAATAAGTTGTATTTTCAGACGCTCTAATGCTATATACTTAGCCTTGTCTAAATTAACATTCTCAGGCACAACGTATGTGTATTCTCCATCAACTGTTTTTATCTTCTGAGAGAAACAGCAGATGGAGAAAACTGTACATATAAAGCAACACAGATACTTTTTTACCATCCTAAGAGCTGATCAAGTTTTTTCTGCAAATCTTCGCTTTTGCTTTTAAGCTCATCCTGTATTGCACGCTTAGCTGCGGCTTTTGCCATCGCTCCATTGTATGCAATGCGGACAAGAACTTCCTTATTCTTGTTGGTTTTGACACGATAACACTCCATTACTATTATGGTGCGACCAATGCTTTGAGAGATAAGGTTCTTTGCACCCATGATGCTCTGCGTTACCGATGTAGCGTCTTCGTTGGCAAGTTGCTCGTTTGCTACGGAGTTTTCAATCAATGCAGTAACCTCAGTCTGTATCTGACCGGCAAGGTTTTGCTTTGCCAATTCCAAAGCTTGCATCTTGGCTGCATCATAGTTCTCGCCAATACTCATAGCTTCACCCATAAGATACTTAGGGTACATGTCTTCGTCATACTCCATTTGCATCATGTAAGACTTGTCCAACTGTTTCTCTAATGGTAATGCCCCAGGAACCGTTATCCAACCTTCCTTTTTGAGTTTCTTAGCATCTTTTCTTGCTGTTTTGGTTGCCTTTTCATTTAGTTCACTTTTTGAAGCCTTACGAATCTCTTGACGTTCTTTGCGAATGTCCTTTGCTGTTTGCGCTGATACATTTGCTGTAAGGCAGAGAAAAGCAAATGCACATACAAATAATTTTCTCATTGTAAAAAGGTTTTAGTTGATATTGGATGTTTACTTAACTTCTAAAAATGCGCTTGGAATATAGGCTGTCGCCACCATGCATAACCCTGCAATCTCCACAACCACCCGCTGTTGTCCAGCAATACGAGCCACTCTACCTGTAACACCTTTAAATTCACCATCTATCACTTTTACAATGTCACCACTTTTATAATGACATTGTTCATTAGAAACAATGCGGACATGGTCGCTTTCTGTGCTCGTTGCTTTGATGAAGTTTGTCATTGCGTCAAATGGAATGGTAAGAGGAGGGTGTTTGCCGTTTGTCTCCTTAGGCCTTGTCTTGTCAAGGTAATACTTTAAAATAGGCGTATCTTCGTCTTTTTTCTTGACAATGGAATTTGCGATTTCTCTGGTGGTATATACAAAAAAGAGATTGGGAAGAAGAGGCTGTAAAATACGCTTCTTCTTTCCAATCTCTTTCTTTATTATATAATGCATAGGCATATACGACTGCACGTCTGCATTTGCGATGATGTCGCAAGCTTTCTGGGTTCTGTTGTATGTCACTCGCAATACGAACCAATGATACTCTTTCTTATGTACATAGTCCGAGGACACCCCAGTTTGTGAGCGTTGAGCTTCGGGGAGGACATTGGAGATAATTCCAGTGCATGGAGACAAGTTGTCATCATTCCGAGTATGCGCATTAACCAATGCGTTCATATCATTTTTGTGTTTAGCATTAAATAGCAAACATTAGACACACAAAAAAGCGTGAGATACTGAGAGGTTGCAAGATTCCAGTTCGTCCCAAACACAGCGTCAGATAAACGCCTTCTATATGTCTTGACTCTCTTCCCACCCATAACCGAGAAAGTTGTTTGGACTTCTCTGCTTTCGGCTCGGTGTTGGCTGTCTGCTTATCGACATTGAGTAAACCCAATTTGACATACAGATTAGAGAGCCATTGCAAATTTAACAAAATTTCTTGAAAAATAGCAAGGTTTACTTGGATTTTCTGTCAATACTGTCCGATTTTAACGTTTGAAAGAATATGTCAAATGCTATCCAAAAGTAATATATATTACTTGCCCATTTAATATATATTACTTGCCCATTTAATATAAGTAAGTGAGCAAAATTAGTTTACATAAAATATTTATTGTCTTTTTCCGTTTT
>OOBS01000057.1_pt1 | contig 73559 bp, 72 predicted proteins | sample 1671381 | NCBI WGS metagenome assembly OOBS01 (sample SAMN06348151, study PRJEB24527) | human gut metagenome | biome: human gut; feature: ankylosing spondylitis patient; material: feces | host: Homo sapiens | place: China | collected 2015-10 | reverse complement strand
TCTTGGATGAGTACTTTGATGTACTAAATAGGTCAAAATTTCATCTAAGTGAAATCAGAATCCATGAGTTATTGAACTTTTTTAAGCAATACGGCATTGATTCGTCCCGTTTTCCTTATGATGGCACCATGCCAGATGAGGACGACCGAGTCTTCTATGTAGTCTGCCTAAGCAAGGAAGACTCCTTCTTAGTAACAGGTAATCTCAAACACTTCCCTAAAGAACCGCAAGTGATTACAGCTGTAGAAATGATGGAAATCCTAGACAACGAATTATAAGCGCATTTGAAATTTAAGCGTTATGATACTGAATAAATTATTCCGTGATTGCCTCGCAGCAATATCTGCCGAGCAAAAGGTAGAGTTCGATTTGTCTTTCGGTATTGCCGAGCGCATTAGTGAGATTCTGAAAGCCAAGGGTCTCACCCAAAAGGATTTCGCCCGATTGCTCAACCAGCGAGACTCAGAAATCTCCTAATGGCTAACAGGCAGACATAACTTCACCACACAAACCATTGCTCGCATAGAAACTGCCTTAGGAAGTAAACTCATCAGCATAGCCCATTGATTGGGCTATGCGATAAATAAAATACGTAATGTGTTTTAAACACCTAACGCTAAATACACCAGATAGAAAAATTATCATAAAAGGAATTATCCATTGCCATAAAAAGAGCTACATACATGGACTGGGAAAAGTCCAATAGTCTAGTTGGAGCACCAAAATGTTGCATAATAGACAACCATTCAATCAATTCACCATCCTTAGGAATTAGATTTTTCTCATAACTAGGAAATTTCCATTTAAACTCTTTGATCATTTCAGACTCGTAGATATAATAAAGAGCTTTGTCACGTGAAGGTGTTGGATGATGGTTTTCTATTACCTTTCAAGCGAAGTCCTTAACGACCATTCAGAATTAGCTTGTCCACGAAATATAAAATTAGACATAAATTTCTGATTTAACAGAAACAAATCATTCCACTCTTGTATCTTCGTTTCTATAAAAGCATGTTTTAATTCCATAATATAAGGAAGCCTATTATTAATAGTGTAAAAAGGATCTGACAACCTCCACTACATGATATTCAAATTCTGGATTTTTTGACTTCGCAATATTGATGTCAACACGTTCTGCTCCACCAATGTCAATATGAGATATAATATGAAAGACTTTTATCATGTTTAATGTATTGCATTTATAGTTATAGCATTTCCAGAATAATCAAATACCTCGCTTACGATATGTCGTAAAACAGGATGATTCAGTTTATACACCAAGGGATGTTCGTCCAACTTATTAGTTCCTTTTATATATGTAAGATGATCAGCATCATTAGTTATTGGTATCGCCATATAAAAAATTTCATTTACTGAGACGCCGTTATCTTCAGCAAATTTCAATTTCTGTTTGGTTGTCTTGCATTTTGTTCCTTTAAGAAATTCTACTTGATTATCCTGGCTTAATGAATCATATACCGTTTTCTCAATTCTAATTCTCAAAGCCGTTGCTACGGCATAAGGATCATATGATTTATCTCCACTAACGTATTTGTTCACTTCTTCTATGAGGACTTGTAAGAAAGGCATACCTTTCCCCCATGAAGTCTGCAAGTTTTGTTCATGCCTTGCAAGCAAATCTGCTTCAATATTCATTATAGATGGGTTATAATGCAAAAAATAGGCAGAAATATTATTATAAAGGACAGTATCAGCAGCATTGTTTTTATCCAACTTTTGACGCAAGGCTAAAAACGATGTCATTTGTGGCGTTGCCTTTGCTGAAATATCGCTTAAATACAAGACATTTAAAACTTTCTCACTAAAAACTGCACTACGAAAATGTGCTGGATCCAAGTGCGTAAATAGAACAACAAAAATATTAGCCTTGCTCTCTTTCATAAATTTAGAAAGAAAATATTGTGCTGCAATGTAGTTGGCATCGTCCAAATAATCAAAGACTTCATCTATGACCAGCAAATAGTTTTTGGTCTCATTTACAGAACGATAAAATTTCTTCAGTCTGCAATAAAAAGAAAGTAAGTCTCTTTGACCGTTAGATATAGAGTCGGCTAACGGATACTCCACAACAACCTTATTGTCCGTTTCTTGTGCTACAATATTTCTACCTGTTGTGTCCAAGTATCTCAACTCTTGGTTAAATTGTTTCCACTCGTTATCAAACTTAGCCCTTTTTACTGCTTGATTATAAGCATCCCTGTTGTGGTTATATAAGTGTAATAGCTGAAAGAAAAATAAGAAGTAGTCTAATTTTGTAAGATTAGGGTACACGTTCCCAATTAGAGAAACATATTGTGTATAGTAAGGTTCTTCTTCTATTTCTGAGAAATAAGAATTGTCTATCATTCTCCTCAATTGTTCTTTCGTACCATCTAAGCTATTAATATTGTCTATTACAGCGTTGACCATGTTCATTCGCATCTGAGCAGAATACTTGTTGAAAATGACTCTCATGTTCCCGATACACTCAATAAAATGGGAGTCACCAAGGTTGTTGTTTATCGTTGTTATTAATTTTGAGTTCTTTCCAAATGAACTTTTTATATCGGTTGTATTTACCTTAATTTCATTTTTATTAGGAGTAGTTGCTTGCATTTCTATTTTTTCAATAGCCATTTGACCTATTGCATTCAACCCTCCACCCGGAATGTAATAAGATTTGGTATCTGCGATTAGTGGACTATTAATGACATAAGGCGTAACTACCGATTTTATATTATTTACAGTATCATCACAGATCAAAGTGTTCCCATCTATAGTTATAGAGACCAGAGGGTGTAAGTTCTCGTCATAAGGATTATGCCTATGCTTTTCCTTTAGTTCAATACGCACATTCTCAACATATTGCAAAGCAACAGCTAAAGAAGACTTACCTGTGCCATTAGGGGCAACCACTAAGTTGATTTTGTTCGATTTAATTGGAGTTTGGGACAAGTTCCAATCCAAGCCTGGGTCACCATAGCCTTTTATATTTTTTATTTTTATGTTTGTTATATCCATAACAATTTTCTTTTCAGTATTTTACACTCACTAGTGTCCAATAAAACAGGGCAATTCGATCTTTGAAATAGTTGAATTATAGTCTTTTATGCAGCATTTTGCAATGAAACGGACTTGATTTTGTAACTTTGCAGCCAAAAAGAATTGGCTACTATGTCTCAAGACAAATATGTTTTCGCTCAACTTACTGCATTTCTGAATAGAACTCAGTTCAACAACTACGTACGCAAGTATGTGTTGCCATTATCACTTATTGTCTCGTGGCTATTGTTCACCATGATATGCAATTGAAACGCTCGACATATGAAGTTTTGCAGATTCTAAGCATCTCATTGACGGACAAAACCCACCTGAGAGATCTATTTGATAAGACTATTTTCAACGATGTCAAAGAACTCGAATATCCCCTTTTAAGGGACTATTTGATTAATTAATTAACGTGTCCAATTTTTATTGGACACTAATGAAGTCTTCTATTAAATATCCTTCAATATTTTAATTGCTTCCATTATTTCTCCTTTCTTTAATAGCAAAAGAGATTCGTAAACCGATTTTACTCTAGGCTGATTTCTATAAGGTGCTATCTTTTTCAAATCCTCATCTATCCATGAATTCTTTCTTGCATAACTACATTTTATATTTGAATCAACCTGCTTCACCACGCCTACTATAGCTTTCTGAATCTCTGGAAGTATTTTAATTATTGCTTCCGAGTTTTGAATCTCTACCAATGGACTATTAGAATATAAATATTTAATTGCCCGAATATAATTATCCTTTTTCAAATGAACAAAGGAAGACCGCTTTTCTTGAGTATAGGTATTAGAAGCAATCAAAGACTCCATAACATTTCTGATATTTACCACGGTGTCAGGAAGTTCCATATTAAAGTATGGCTTAGTAATATACTGCTCCCAATATGATCCTTTGCGATCTCTATAACCATAAACCCTATCAATGATAGAATGACATATAATATTCATTCTGGATAAGGCTATATTTCTTTCCAAAGGTATCGTTGAATTAAAATAGACCTTTAAGATACTACACAAATCTATGGAAAAATAAGAAATAGCCAACATTGCCTCGGACGATCCAAGCAGTTCTTTACAATCGTTTAAATCAACGTTATATTTTCTGCTAATTTCCTTAAACATAAGAGGATACTTATGTAACATATCTTTGCAATTTTCAAAAGAACTAGCCTGTGCTTCTATGTTCTTGGTGATTGCAAAATTTATTTCATTGATTTTATCATGCCAGACTAACTGGTCCACTATATTTAATTCTGGAAGCAAAGGTTGAATTTTGAGAATTTCTGTACGATAAGGCTTAAACAAATAATAATTAAGCAATTCGACCAAACAATCTATCATTTTATGATATATAGGACTAAACTGATAATACCGTTCTTGCTCTTTCTCTATAGTTATTTCATCAAGTTTCAATAATTCCTGCGGGTTACCATTTTTATCTATTTGGTAATGCATGGCTAAGCACCTTTCATCTTTATCTGTTATGGCATTATCTCCATAATCTTTTAGAGCACAAGTAATTTCGTCTAACATTTCATCGAAAGTATCTGTATTCTTTTCTTTAGAATATAACTTGATGAATTGTCCCCATAAACTCTGATTGTGTTTTGTAAATCCCCATAAAGCTTTATATCCCTCTATGATATAGGCATTAACATATTTCAAATTAGCTTTCTGTTCTTTCTCATTCATAGCAAGTAAAGCTCCTCTCAAAGAAACGATATAAATTGAATAGAAATAGTTCAAAAACAATTCCAAAGACACAATTTGTTGGAACAACTGTTTTTTGTTAGCATCAATTGTGCACTCATCGCTTGTCACATAATGAAAAAGAGCATAATATTTTGGTAGAATTTCACTTGATTGTTCCAAGATTATTGAACCCAAATTCCACATACATAAACTTTTTGATTCCATACTATCTTGAATATTTGAATTAAACTTATTGTTCCTGGTAATAAAGGTACTCACCTTTTAAAAAAGAAATATAGGAACTTACAGATAGCTATATCTTTTTGCATAACTTACAGCTATATGACACACAACACACAAGCTTTCCCCAGGCGGTCCCAGCCCGCACAAGATGGCGAGGGCTTTGATGCCCCACCAACCTTAGAACGTAGCGGTTCCGAGCACCGAGTAGGGCGGTTTTCTCCCTCGCTCCTGAGGAGAGAGGGCCGGGGTGAGAGGTGGAGCCCTCTTTAAGGGTAAAGAGGGACGGGGTGATTTTCGAAAAAATCCTTTTATCTAAAGATTTTGCAAATGAGCGCAATGAAAGTTTGCTTTCAAATTGCCGAGTGCAGCTAATCTTATCTAAAGAGGAACGTGGCGATTCGAAAGCGCATACGTTCCAATCACCCCATAACATACCAATGGTATGAGAAAGGCAATCGCCATACTGCCAGTAGTATCCGCAATATACCCCATGATTACTGGAGCAACCGCACCACCCACTATCGTCATGATAAGCAATGAAGAGGCAAGCTTGGTCTTTGTACCCGCATCCCTCAATGCCAGCGAGAAGATAGTCGGAAACATGATGCTCTCTCCCAGATACAGGGCGAAAAACGCAATGAGAGATGAAGTACCGCAACATACCACCAAAATCAATGTGGCAACAAAGGTGAGGATGGCACAGACCAGCAGCACCAACCTTGGCTGGATATAATTCATGATGACACCACCAGCCAACCTGCCGATAAAGAACAGACCCATTCCGCCAAAGGCGAGATACAGACTGGCAGTCTGCTTCTCTATATGAATACTCTCCTCAGCATAGTTGATGAAGAAACTGTTCACACCCGTCTGGGCTGCCACATAAAGAAACAAGGCCAGCATACCGAAACCGAATGCCATCACTCGCATCGGCTTCTCCTCCACCTTCTCGTTCGTATCCGCCTCATGCGCTCTCCTTGGGTCCGGCAACTTGATCCTTGATAGGACCAGCGCCACAGCAAGCACGAAGATACCCACCAGGGCATAAGGAATGGCAATGTTGACACCCGAGAACAGAAGCTGTCCGCCAACCAGCGGTCCCACAATCCATCCGATACCATTGAGCGACTGCGACAGGTTGATTCTGCTCTCCGCCTTGTCAGGATGTCCCAGTACCGTAGTATAAGGATTCGCACTCGTTTCCAGACAGGTCAGTCCGCATCCTATCACAAACAGCGACAGAACGAAGAAGTAGAAACTGTTGATCCTGCTTCCCGGTATGAACATCATAGCACCGATACCGAAGAGAACCAGTCCTGTTATCACTCCCCTCCTGTAGCCCCATTTCCGGATAATCCATCCGGCAGGCAGCGCCATCAGAAAGTAGGCACCATAGACAGCAGTCTGCGTCAGGGCCGACATCGCCTTGCTGATATGAAACGACTCCTGGAAATGCGGATTCAGCACTTCGAGGATGCCATGAGCAAAGCCCCACATGAAGAAGAGGCTGCTGATGATGAGGAAGGGCACCAGATAGTTATGCCCTTCGTATCTGAAGATGGATGGCTTCGTCATGATTCTCTGCAAATTTAAAACTGTCCTTTACTACCAGTGCCAGATAACCGCCGCCGCCGGCTCCCGGCATCTTCCATGCCAGAACCCCCTCCATGTTGCTATAGCGGTCAATCATCGGCTGCACACTCGCCTCCGGTTCTATCACACCGTTGATAGATGGATTCACCATACCCGGGAACATTGCAATCTGAGCCTCGAAAGATGCCCTGTATGCTGCAGCAAAGGCATCGAGGTCGTGCGCCAGAATCGCCTTCCAGCAGGCATCAGCTGCATCAGCCAGCGCCTTCACCTTCTCAGGCGTGATATCCTTACCTTCCACCACACTGCATCCCGTTCTTCTCGGTTCCATCGGAATCATCACCAGGTGGTCTTCCAGAAATCGGAGGGTCATCTCATCCTGCGTACTCTCTATCTTCTCCGGCCAGAAGTTGTTGTCATAATAATGACGCACCAGACCGGGCACACAGATACCGATAGAATCCTGGGCACCAGAGATGATACCATCATGACGCTCCGGATTGTTCTCGAAGCAGACCAGAATGTAGCAGGTCATAGCAACCGCTTACAAATACTTTTTTCTTCATTATGATTATCATTGATAATCGAAGTGCAGATAGTCATCCTCATCTAGCTGATTACCTATCTGCATCTCGATAAGCATAAACAGAGTTATTTCAATTAATTATTTGATTAATTTATTTTTTATATTTTAGCCTCCAGAAGAAGTGCCATATCCTAAACAAAGGCTCGCATAGAGCCTCAGCAGGAAAATACCTCACGAGTCTTATATCGCGATACACCCTTTGGAGATTATGTCCAAGCTGTGACCTACCAAACCGATTCCGGGCATCATGCTTTCCGAAGTTCCCGGCTTCCAGCACTTCATTCAGCACAAACTTACCATACTTCTCATTCGGAGGAACAATAAGGCGAGAGGCAGGCATGCCGAACACCTCCTGCATGATATACATGATACCCCCTGCAAACTTCCACAACCCCAACTCCTTCAATTCCTCCTGCACCCTATCAATAGCAGTAGAAGAAGAGCGAGCAGCAGTTGCAGAAGAGTCAGTAAAAGCAGTTACAGAAGTCATATCCCCAATAGCATCCCGGCGGTCCCATCCCGCACAATCTGGCGAAGACCGCTTTGGTCCGCCATCCTTAGAGCGTAGCGGTTCCGAGCACCGAGAAGGTGCGGTTACATCCCCGCTTCTGAGGTTTCTGCCCCCCGGAAACGGGGGAACCGAAGGGGGTGTAAAGACCATTGAAGAGGGGCTTGGGGAGAAAGTGGAGCTCCCTTTGGAAAGGGAGACGGAGGGATTCGAAAAAATTTGATAGACTTTATAAAAGTCGCAAAGAACATAGTAATAATCCACCAGTTGCCTTAACCCAATCCCCTCATTCATCAGATGCGAGTAGATATGAGTCAACTGGAAGATGAGATTGAATTCCGCTGTCGGAATCGCAATCTCCCCTTGCTCCCCCAACATTACCCGATGCGAGAACTGCTGCTCCTTAACTCTCTCATAATATTTCTGAAGCTTTCTGTTATGCCAGAAACACAACAGGAAGCTAGGCCGATAATGCACTTCCACCTCCACACCCTTATACGATGGGAACTCGATGTGGTGATAGCACGCCTTTTCATGAGGCGAGATAGAGCGGACAAAGGAGATGACTCGTTTGTCTTCCCCTTCCACCCAGATATCAATATCGCCAGGAGTCCGGGAATAAGGATTCGGATACATCAAGGCATTCCCCTGCCCTTTTAGGATGCAGGTTCTGAATCCCTTTTTCCTGAACCACTCAGAAACCTGAATGGCAGCATCGTTCAGCCGCACATTCACCTTCTCCAACATCTGGCTTTCCGCCATCCATTGGAGCAGCAACTCCTTCTTCATCCCTACATATTCAGCAGGTAGCTTCTTGATACCATCAAAGAGAACACTATATATACGAAGTATAAGCAGCTTACGATAAAGCAACGTCAGCAACTCCTTGCGGCTCTTCAGTCGCAAGGCATCAACACTGTGAAAATCGAAGCCTACGAATATACTGATGCTCCAGGCATCACACATCTGTTTTTCTATTTTGCAAAGGATAGCAAAAAGGCTATCCCTTATTTCATGCTAGATAAAAAGGTATGGGAAAAACTTCAGTTATGCATCATGTCTATTGCATGATACATAACTGTTACACATCATATTTCCCTTAACTAAATAAAGATTCTGCAGGCTGTAAACTTCCAACAGAAGCATACAACATGTCCAAGTTTGTTTTTTTACTAGAGCGTTTCATCCTTAAAGGATAAGCGCCATGTTGAATCAGTAATGCATTACCTAATGCAGAAGTAGGAAACTCCGCATATTGGGGCACAAATAATCTTTTTCCATAATCGATGGACTTTAATCCCGCATCAAGACTTCCCCCTTTTTCTCCAGCCTCTATCACCAACATTGCCTGGCTTAAAGCTATGAGAGTACTGTTTCTTTTCATTGCACGCGAAACCATCCATTTTGCTTGCGGATCAAATTCACTTACAACTAACACTCTGTTCCAATCCCAGTAAGGAGCAATTTCTTTTCTTACATAAAAATAACTTATGCCTTCCGGTAATACTAAAATGGTTGTGGCACCATTAGCTAAAGCAGTTTTATGAGCTATCATATCCACACCATTAGCATATCCAGACACCAGACAAAAGCCTTGACCAGAAAGTTGTGTAGCTATATCAGTAGCAATTCCCAAACCTTTATCCGATACCTTTCTAGAGCCACTGAAACCAATTTTATTTTTGGACAGCAATGCTATATTTCCTCTATAAGATAATACAGTTGGGCTATTTATCCCCAACTCATCCAATAGTGATTTGGGGTAATTATTATCCAATATAGATAAATACTGAACATCAGATAATCTATCTGAAATTTCATAATCCTGCATAAACGCCAATCTCTGTTCTTCTGTTAGACGAACAGATACTTCACGTTGAAGTTCTAAAGGAGTGGTAACCTTATTTCGTATGCTAAAGAGTAATTTATTTACTCTAGCAGGTCCCATCCCCTTTACCCTCAACAAGCGAAATAGTATCTTAACAACTTCAATACCAGACCAATCCATAATCTATCTAATTATTACCTAAAGATTTTACTAAAGTCAATCCAAAAACACGAGAGCATCCTGCATTTTTCAGCATCATTGCAACATACTGCATAGTTAGCCCAGATTTGTACAAATCATCCACAAGCAAAATGCTTTTTTCTTTTAAGTCCACCTCATCAGCTATCTTCAAATGAGAATTTAGCAATGCATCTAACTTTTCTTCCAAGCTTTCAGCATTTTTCAATTCTGATTTTTTATCCCAAGACAAAGAACTAGAAATATCAGAAAAATCGAATCCTTTTAAACCAGACACAATTTCTCTCACAAAAGTATGACTACTTGGAACCACGCAAATATAATCAGCATCTTTGAAAAAAGGAATGGAATCCAATAAGCCTTGCATTCGTTCTGTCAAAGAAGCAATTACGTTCTTGTATTCTGAGCTTTCTGGATGATACTTTGCCTGATATTCCAATTCGCCAATCTCAGTCCTTGTATTTTCGTCAATCCTATTCATTGACAGAGATAGAGACAAATCCAAGCAATCACGCAAGAATACGATATCCTTATATTTGCCCATAAAAGCAAGAATATCCTCATACTCCTTTTCGTTAAAAACCATTCGGTAAGGCTTACCTGTCGTATTATTCAAAAACAAAGCAAAATCAGAACTTCCAAGTTCTTTTTTCATCAAAGGCTCTATAGTATTTCTGAAAGGTACATTAAACCAAGCAAAAGGGTTTCCACTAGAGCCTTTTCTTAAGGCATTAGCATGGGATGTGGCAAAATGGATGCGTTTGGCACTACTATCGTCTGCCATAAAAACCTTCAAGTCATCCAATCCAATTGAATGACAAGGAACACCTAAAAATTTAAAATCTTCTAGTACCATAAGCTACATCTTTTTTATTTAGCAATTGCAAATATACTACTTTTACTGTTACTATCCTAGCAAACCATTAATCTTTTAGTAATCTTTATCTTTTCATGTTAGATAGCGAAGTATGGGAGAAGATACTACTTGCTATTTATCGGTACTAACGCTTTTCAACAAATCGATGATTTTAAACTCATTATCGTTTATTGATGTCACCAATTCCTCTTTCTGAGCTTTATCCTTGACATTGCATTCGATCATATCTCTTAGAGAAGAAGACATACTTCTTATTTTATCTAGATGTTTCTGGTTTTCAATAGTTACTTCTTTATCCATTGATACAGTTAGACGATCTAAGAATTTGACAACCTTAACCAACAGTTTGATTAAATCAAGTACTTTATAAAATTCCGAGAGAGGATCAAATGTATCCAGCACAGATAATATCTCTTTAACATCTCCTGGTTTATTTTTGGAAAATGACAAATGTAACAACTTTGCCCTTTTCCTTTTAATATTTTGATCCTTTACGCCCTCCCTCAAATAAGAATCCATTGTCGCGGCCATATCATGGAGTTGAGAATCTGATTCAGGAATAAACCCTTTAATTTCATTCCATAGGGATATACTCGCCTCTTTTTCTGTATAACCAACAATATGAGTCAAGACCGATGTCTTTACAATTAAGAAATATCTCATATTCAAAGCTGCTTCCAACTCCGTTTTAGAAGACAGATAGGAATCAGTAATTGAAAGTAGATCCAACATAGAATACAACACTAACGAATAAAGGTTATGTAATTTATATAACTTTCCGAAATGGTTATTAGAAAGTTTTAATTCACCTTCATTACCTAAAAGATTATTAACCTTATGGAGTCTCTCAAAAACCAAACAACCATCAAGAAATCGCTTTCCATATTCTTCAAGATTTTCTTCTATATCTGTGTTAAACGTCTTCTCTTTAAGCAAAGCATGTATCGCCTTCTTATGCTTGTCATTACCTACATATCTACTTGTTTCATTTTGAAGGATATCATTGAAATTTAAATTATGATTAATTAAACTCTGTAAAAATCCATACATACAAATAGAATGAAGGATATTCATTATCTGCAAATAATCAGACAGCAAGGAGGCATAAGGCTCTTCATCGGTGATATCAACAGTTTCCTTTATAAGCTTTTCTGTTGATTTGTCATAATGCAGCGCAATATCTCTCATATCTTTACCATCCCAATTTGCAGTAAACTTATCAAGTAAATCTTGAAGAACAGAAAGAGAATCTGTGATTTCTGGTATCATTATACCGGAGTCATTTAAGATAGTCGTCAAATACCTAATCAGAGTTTTATTCTCGTTCTCTTTAAAGGTGTAAATGTACTTAATACCTTCAGATATTCCTGCAACAACATTCTTCCAATGGTATCGCTTGGCATGTTCATTATCTGCCTTCAAAGCAGCAAGAGCACTTATGCAGACATTGATATAAACAAAATCTACCCCCATAAGGCAAGCATTAAAAGCATAAGCAGAAAAGGCTTTTTCCTTCAACATCGCTTCATCTCTATTTATCGCCATCAATACTTCTTTACTTAATGTATCAACAGTGGCTTGCATAGAGTCAATAAGCCCCAATATATATTCTCCTTTATCCATAATCTACTAATAACTTACTAATTACAGATTACTATTCCAACTCAATTATCAAAAGAGCCCAGATAAAGTTTTAGTAGTTGCAAGTCGCCAATATTCAAGCAATACTGATGGAGTCTTTGCAGGACATCAATAGCTTCCAAATTGTTCCCACAAATCGCCAAAGCCGCCAAATCTTTCTGTTGTTCATTATTAGCTGCCACTTTGAGCACCTTGAACATGTTATCTAAAAATGTATACATAATTGTGTAGTTATATTGATTAATGAATCTGCTTACACAAAGCTTTTACCCCCAGGCGGTCCCATCCCGCACAACCATGGCGAGGGCTTTGATGCCCCGCCAACCTTAGAGCGTAGCGGTTCCGAGCGAGGAGGAGGAGCGGTTTCCCTCTTCTTCCCTAAGAGAAGAAGACCGAGATGAAAGGTGGAGCCTTTCTTAACGGTAAGGAACCTTATATCCAAGGCAATACTTCAGGAAAGCGAAACAAGCAGTTATATCATTCATTCAACTATTAATCTTTATTAAATTATGAATACTATCGCACCATCTTGGCGCGATACCGTTGCTTCTCCATAGACCGTTTTCACTGCTCGTCTCATTTGATGCGCAATAGCTTTTCTTCCCTTATCTGGATTTCAATATCTCTGAATTCAGGTGTATTCATCACCTCTGCCTTCAGATGCTTCTTGATGACTTTTTTCAAATAGCGTTGCCATGCCTCCTTTTTCTCTTCTGTAACGAAGGATGGGCATTGCTCTCCATAGCAAGTCTTCCAGGTGAATGGCTCAATGTCAAGATGCCAGAGGAAGGATTTATGTTGGGTGCTGTTGAGTTCCATTGGGTAATATATATACAGGGACGATAACTAAAATGCTTTATTCAAATCAATATTGAAGCCAACGGCTTTCATGTCTTTCGCTAAAGCTACTTTCCAATAGCCGTTGTCATCAACATTCACATATACGATACCATCTATATCTCCAGGTTTTTCAACATTATCCACAACAAGAGCACACACTCTGTCTCTACCTAACTTTCCAATTAGATAGCCATGTTCAAATACGACATTCTGTCTTGCTCTTGTTGATAATTCTGCGTTTCCTTTCAATCGTCCCTCATCATCTGGAGTATACAGAACTATTCCAAAACCAACATCAGTATATTTTTCAATCTTTTCAATGATGGTCTTACCCATGTTAGCCTGTTTATGTAATATAATAGGCTCCAAACCTAATTTCGTCAAGAATAGTTCTACTTCTGTTTTCAAACTATCGTGCCCATGTACGATAAACACTTTGTTATTAGAAATCTTGCACATTTCAATATCATTTTTACCAATTGACATGTCATTTAATTTTTCAATATAGATTTTGTAAATTGGATAAGCTTCTTGATAGGAGTCTTCTAATGAATATCCGTTACCTGTTACATCTATCTTGCAAAACTTGTCAATATATTCGTCTGATTTTCCGAAATACTTAACAAAGACTGCACATGCTTCTCCATACCATTCTTGGAAAGCATCAATGGCTTCATAAGAATTAACCTGTTGTTTCTTTTTAAATATGTAATCTTGGAGCAACTGGTCGAGTCTTTCCAATCTGCTTTTTATTGTCTCATTCATATCTATACTCATTTTAATTTTCACGTTTTTATTATCTGTTTTCAATTTTCCTAAAAATATATCTATGGCATTGCCTTTTGTTAACATTAAGGGCTTGTAATTTTCTGCCACATTTTTGATATTACAAGAATACGTATATGTATAAATACCCCTTAAGGTAGGCGCATTAGTCTTCGTTATAGCTATTCTCTTGATAGGATTATTACCCATCCAAATATCTTTTAGAAATGGATATACACCTTCTAAAGCAACAATACTCAACTCATTGTTGTTGATAGTCAAGCGTTCGAGTTTTCTGAATCCTCCAATATTTAACCTCGACAATCTATTGTTGGATAACAATAACTGTTTTATGACGACTTCTTTAATGCCGTTTGGAAGACATACAATTTGATTATAACAAAGATTCAGTATCTTCAATTTTGGCAACTTCAGAACTTGATATCCAATGGCAGATAGCTCATTGTTCGACAAATCTAATACCATCAACTTGCTCAAAGTCTTAATTTGAGGTGGTATTTTACTTATATGATTGTTATGCAATATCAACTTTCTCAGATTAGTCATTTTGAAGACATAATCAGGAAATGATGTCAAATTTTGATTTGACAAGTCTAATTTTGTTATTTTCTTATAATTATTTTGTGTTTTTAGGGTTGTTGCCATTATTTTTTATTATTTTTGCAAGCAAGTCGGCTATGGGAGGTAGCGACTATAAACAAAGTACTCCATCCAACTCGGGTAAACGTCACCAAGGGCTGAGGAACAGAACTTATAGCAGGTGGAAGAACCAACTGCATCGACGGTTAACCTAGTGGGAAAGTATTGGGCTTTTGCCAAACTCCTCTTGGCTCGTCATGCAATATCAAATTGTGTGGCGAGTAACTTTATTTATGGGTTCTCACGTTGCCAAGATGCAAGAATCCAAGGATAATCATTCTCTGCCGTGCAGATGACCTTAGTTCTATCAGTGGAAAGCCGACTGTCAATCCTACGACCATCACTACCATTGAATTGATAAAAATTTGAAACCAGCAAAATCTCTTTGAGATATTCCTTATATAGTTTCTTCAAGTCCCCAATTGTAAATTTACTTAATGCTTTGTCTATCAGCATCTCCCCTTCATGCCCAGGACTTCCTGCCACATTTTTCAAGGTTACAGTTACAATCAACTTCTTGTTTGAATCTTCAAAAACAACCTGTATGTTGTATTTTCTTGAATCAAGAAATACTTTTCCTTCGCTCTCGCCTATACAACTTTCCAAAATAAACTTTCTTAGTGCTATAAAATGAGCATTCATGCAACTTACAAGAGCTTCATCAACACCAATCTTTGCTTTCCATTTCTTAAATTCCAATAGGGACATCAAAGGAATATGTTTAATCAAATTAAATTGGTTAACAAATTCTTGCATGTTTCTCCCCTTATTAGTAAGGCAATTATACCTTAGCATAATCATTTCTTCGTCACAAAGCTGAGCACGGAGGCATTTTGCATAGATTACTCGATTTTCTTCATCTAGAATAGTATTGCCATCATCATCTTCATTTTCTGCCATACCTATCAGTCTTGCTACATGATAAAGCATTCGTAAATGGACAGACATCTCACGACAATTTGCTGCATAAATTTGCTCGTATTCTTTAACGGCAGCTTTAGTTCTACTTATATAGGTACTATTATTATGGAAAGGCTTTTCTAAAAAATTATCTATAATGTTGACAAAAGCCTCCCTACCTTTATTATTATTATATCTATAAGCATCTAAAGCATGTTGGTAGAGACTTAGGAATGTCGTAAATTTGTTATCAAACAATTGTAAGTACGACTGGGCTATAATAATTTTATTAGTCTTCACTACTGCATTGTTTGTGCTTATAACATTTGTGTTAACTTTCTGCGTCTTTTTGTTTACAGCATTTTGTTCTTTTAGAGTTATAAATAACAAATATGCTGAATACAAGGTTACACCAGTGCCTACAAAACCTCCTATAAAATCGCCATATGTACCTAAGACATCATTCTCTATTTTAGACCAAGTGAATATTTTACTAAAATCACGCCCCCATAGAAAGAGTATGGCAACTACAACACTAATGCGTATAGACCATTTTTTTATTTTATTGATCCTATCGGATTCTTTCAAAATTCTGTCATTAGAAGTAACATTATCATTCTCTGTCACTTCTGTCATTCTATTTGCCATATGCGTATCTTTTCAATATTCATATTTCCGTCAGAACTAACACAAGTCCGACATACAGGATAATCTTCCCCCTTATATTTATTGTTTCGCCAATGTAATAGCTGTAAATTGTCGAAATCACTATTTCCTCCCTTAGATAAAGGTCTAATATAACTGACCTCCCAGCCATATGGAGTCCTTTTACCATATTGGTCGTATCGAATCCAAGCTCCAGCAATATCCTTACGCCATATAGCTGGTGGTTTCCCTTCAACCTTTTTCGCTTTATTCCATAAAGAAAACAGTTCTTTTTGATTGACTTTTATTGAATTTCCCATATAAAACCCTCTTTATCTCAAATAATCCTTCAGCATCCTACCTTTGTAATTTATTCCACTTAAAGCATCCTCTACATATCCATCATGTAACCCATACTTTTTCCGAAGATAATCTGCATTTCCCATATAGAAATCATTCAGACACAGATTCTTCTCCCTATGTTCTTTCTGTGGATTATCGCCACTGTAAGTAAAAGACAACTTCATAGGTATCCATCTTATCTTGTATTCAGGTTGCCCCATTATCTTATATGCCACCAAGTCTTGGTTCATAGTAGTCTTATATATATGCTGTGCTCCATCTAGGGTAGGAATATTAATAATTACCTCCTCATTTTTTGGAACTACTATACGAATGTCACATTCCGACAATTCATGATATACATCAAAGGCAATTTCCAACTCCTGGCCATAAAAATCCATCTCAGGATTGTAATGGGAAGATGGATTGAGCAGTATATTTTTTATGCTATCCAAAGCATGGATGGCATCCAACGGTATATTCAGGTCAGGAAAATGTGTCTTGGAAAGATGAATATAGTCACCTAACATGGTTTTGGAGAAATCAATGCTACTACCATCTGCATTCTTTGTTATACCTAAACGAGTGTATATCATTTTAAATGCTCCTTCTATAGCTTGGCGTAGGGCATTCCCGCAAGCTGCAAAATCAACATTGCCACCATCTCCTTGATAATATTTACGAGCCTTTGTGTAAGCAGAAGCGTAGGGCTGTACTATTGGCTCACTTACCTTCTCCTTACGACAAGCGAACATTTCCATGAATTGCCACCCAATATCTGTTTTCAATAGGTCTTCTTCCTTTGAAATACCATTTCGATTCATCAACTCTCTGATTATATACGAATAGAGAGAACGATCGTGGGTGAAAAACAAAATTTGGAATTTATCCGCCAACTCATCCAAGATAATACGAATCAGTTTGGTTCGATTGCATCTGTCCAAACTGACCATCACATCATCAAGCAATAGTATCTTCAAGGCATTAGGAACCTCGCCTTGCCCAAGTCGGTAATCAAGTACACACCATCTGATACAAAAAGCCAAGGCTGTCATTCTCGCCTCGTTTAGGAATTTGCTCGGATACTTCACGTTGACAGCTGTTCCTTCAAACTCTGTAAGTTTGAGTTCGATATTATACCGATGTCTCTCTATACTTTTATCTTTCTTGGCATGTGAGGCAGAAGTGTATTCCAAATGTACCTTAAAGTCATATTCAAACTTTTGAATTTTGTCATAAATGTTGATATTAATAAAATCAACGAGTTGCTGGATTTTTTCATTCAAATGTGCCTCCAAAGCTAAAAAATCATTATAATCTTGACTATTTTTATAGACAATAATACGTTCTCCCTTGGCATTGGTCGTATAACCTGGCCCTTCATTATATTCCTTTATCATGGTCTTTACGTTGCGCAAGGTTTTGCCATGATAATGAATTGCGGGGAAAGATAAATGAGGGAACACCGAGTATTCAAAGACATCTATCAAACTGGAAGTTTGCTCACTATGAGGTATTTGAAATCTGAATAGGGACTGATAGTTGATAAGATCGGATGCTAAGTTTGACTCCAACAAGTCCGTGTCCTGACAAGAATCCAAATTACGATATGAAATTTGATATACCTTACCATTATTGTCTTCTACAGACACAAATGCATTGGTTCTTTCTGCACCTTCATCCATTTTTGCGTGGATATTTATCAATGAGTCTTCACTCTCAGACGGCAAAGCAAACTGTTTCTGCACTTTTTCTGGTGAATTTACCGCAGCATCTAGTAATGTGTTAAGCCCATAACATAAAGAGCTTTTTCCACTACCATTCTCACCATACAACAGGAGGTGCTCACCAGCCAGCTCTATTGGGGAAGAACTACCAAAGAACTTGAAGTTATTCAGCCAAATACGTTTTATCTTACTCATTTGAAATAAAAATTATGAATTCTACCTAATATTAGAGAACTTCTGGTATCCAAAAGCATGATACGTTGGCGAACCACATTATCAGATTTCATCAACCACGAATAAGTTTCTGACACTTTATCTTCCATATCAAGTTCCTTATTTATAAAAGGAGCCTTCATTAGTTCATGAACAACCCCAAGATTGTTCTTTCGCATATATCCAGCAAAGTAAAGCTCATATATACACATATCTATCAATTCTTGAAGATAATGAGCTTTTCTATCTTCTTTGAAAGAACCGATAGTACTATTCTTTTCCCTATAAGCCACAATTGTATCCACTAGATTATCTAAAACGAAACGAAACTCATTGTTTATATAATATGGAATAGGGAAAGATTTGATTGCGGCAAAATGGACACACTTTTCTTTGCGATGCGCCTTCTCATATTCCATTTTATAGAATGAGAATAGTTTGGAATTATATATAGCCAATATTATTTGGCGGGATAAACATGTTGGCAATGTGTCTGTCGGCATGGCATACATACCTTCCGGAAATGCCCAATGCTTGTCTTCATCATACACACATTTGCATAGTTGGTTTGATGTTGAGACTATGAATTTCGGGGCATCTACAACCCATCTTCTTTTGGGACTCAAGAGACTAAAAGAAATGGATTTCTTATCTTCCTTATCTATAGCATCACAATCATTCAAGTAATTGTTTAAAAGATTGCTTGAAAGAGATAGACCTGTGTCCTTATCATTTAGAATCAAATAATTGCGATCTTTTTGCGACTCAATTACTATATAACCTTCAACTGTTTTACTATATAGTAAAGGTCTTACTTGCTGTCTTTCTATGCAAACATCTACCCCCAAAGCACGAGAATGCCCTGTTAGTATATCAGCCTGTGGATTACAGTATTGCAAGACAAATATCTTTCCTCTTTGCATTCTAAACCCTGAAACAAGAATACTATTGTTTCTTCCAAGCCAAGAATTCCCATCCATCAAACGTTTTATGGTGAGGAAAGTTTCATAGTTTATACTATCATTAAACATATGTTATGATTAGGTTAATAAAAACGGGCTACTAGGCTCCATCCCCGAAAAGTACCTCTTCATAAAAGGGGAGAGTAGAGCCGCTCACCGTATATCTTTGTTATTTTTTGTTCTTTATCCTCCAGAAGAAATGCCAAGTTCTGAAGATAGGTTCACTCAAAGCTTCAGCAGGATAATATCGCACGAAGTGCATATTTCTCCATATCTTCAGGAAGTATTTCTTTGCCATTCCTTGCTTTGTGAAATGCCCATACTTGGTGAAGTGACGTCCGAAGTTGCCGCCCTCAAGAATCTCTGCCAGCAACAACTTTCCTCGCTTTTCATCCATCGGAGCTATCATCTTCTCCTCTGATATACCCAATGCCTCATGCAGCACATACATCACCGCCCCAGCGAACTTCCACAATCCCAAATACTTCAATTCCTTCGGCAACCAAGTTAACATTTCACAGTTAACATTTAACATTGATACCACATAGTAGTAATCAATGATTTGCCTCATTCCAATCCCTTCATCAAAGAAATGGTGATACAGATGCGTCAGCTGATAAACCACATTGAATGCTGTCGTTGGTATAGCGATTTCTCCAATACCGTCTGGCAGACTAACAACATTTGAACATTGCAAATCTGCATTCCGTTTGAACCATTTCTGCAAACGTGCATTATAGATAGGATTATTCATTGTGCAAGGGAAGAAATGCAATTCTACCGGTACTCCATCTACAGAAGTTTCTATATGTTGATACCTTATATCATCCCCAAGTTCGAAATGCTTCTTGGCATATTCCGTTATCTGTTCACGGCTTGCATTCACCCATACATCAATATCCCCAGGATTACGAGAATACGCATTTGGATACATCAAGGCATTCCCTTGTCCTTTCAGAATGCAGCACCTAAGTCCATCCTCTCTGAGCATAGAATAGAGTTTAGCAGCAACTCCATTCACCTTCATGTTCTGTCGGCGAATTTGTTGCGACACTCCCATCCAAGTCATCAGCAAGTCCCTTTCTATCGGATTTTTCTTTAACTCCTCAGGATATTCCTCACTCAATCGCCTTATGCCATCAAAACAGATTCCAATAATTGTTTGTTTTGTCGCAAAGCTATATAGTTGTCGCCAATCCATATTGGAGACAACCATACTTAGGTCAACCTTATCTTCAAGGCAGTATCTTAAAAACAGAAAAATGGCTGATGATTGTGCCATACCATCATTCACAAGTTATCACTTCTTATACATCTCCTCATAATACTTCTGATACTCCCCAGAAGTAACATGCTCCATCCATTCCTGGTTCTCGAGATACCATTTCACGGTTTCCTCGATACCCTCCTCAAACTGGAGAGATGGCTCCCAGCCGAGTTCCTTTTGTAGCTTTCTAGAGTCGATGGCGTAACGCATATCGTGACCCTTTCTGTCGGTTACATAAGTGATGAGATCCATATCCTCGCCTTCCTTTCTGCCAAGCAGACGGTCAACGGTCTTGATAACCACCTTGATGATGTCGATATTCTTCCACTCGTTAAAACCACCGATGTTGTAAGTCTCGGCTATCTTACCCTTGTGGAAAATCATATCGATGGCACGGGCATGATCTACTACATACAACCAGTCGCGCACGTTCTCACCCTTACCATATACAGGCAATGGCTTGCGATGACGGATATTGTTGATAAACAGCGGAATCAACTTCTCTGGGAACTGGTATGGACCGTAGTTGTTAGAGCAGTTGGTCACGATGGTTGGCATACCGTATGTATCGTGGAAAGCACGGACGAAGTGATCTGAGCTTGCCTTGGATGCAGAATATGGAGAGTGAGGATTGTACTTGGTTGTCTCCAGGAAGAACTCCTCGCCGTAAGCCTCGTGGTTCTTACCGCTGGATGCCTTGGTTGTGAAAGGAGCAGGAATACCCTCAGGATGAGTCATCTGCAAGGCACCGTAAACCTCATCAGTAGAGATGTGGTAGAAGCGCTTACCCTCGTATCCCTCAGGAAGACTCTCCCAGTAAATCTTTGCCGCCTGGAGCAGAGACAGGGTTCCCATCACGTTGGTCTGAGCGAAAGTGAATGGATCCTTGATACTTCTATCTACGTGGCTCTCGGCAGCGAGATGAATGATGCCATCCACCTTGTAGTCCTGCATCAGTTTCAACATCAGGTCGAAATCGCAGATATCACCCTTAACGAAAGTATAGTTAGGCTTGTCCTCAATGTCCTTGAGGTTAGCCAGATTACCTGCGTAAGTCAACTTGTCGAGGTTGATGATGTGATACTCAGGATATTTGTTCACGAAAAGTCTTAATACGTGTGAACCGATGAAACCAGCACCGCCCGTTATTACAATATTCTTCATTCTAATCAATGTATATATTCGAACACAAATTACACGAATCATTCAGGAGAAACTATAACCTCTATATTCGTGTTATTCGTAAGATTCGTGTTCAAAAAAATTAATATTCTAAATTCTTTTTTAATGTTTGATCTTTCTCTTCAAGGATTGAAAGGAGATACTTGCCATAGTCATTCTTCAACATTGGCTGAGCATTCTCACGCAACGTATCACTATCTATCCATCCTTGGCGATAAGCAATACCTTCCAAGCAAGCAACCTTCAAGCACTGGCGCTTCTCCAAGACTTCGATAAAGGTAGATGCCTCAGAAAGGGAATCATGGGTTCCTGTATCAAGCCAGGCGAATCCTCTTGCCATGGTCTGTACCTTCAGCTGCTTATCCTTCAGGAACTCCTGGTTTACTGTTGTGATTTCCAACTCGCCACGGGCAGAAGGCTTGAAACCTCCTTTTGGCTAAAGGGAGGCAGAGGGTTTCAAAAGCGCATACCCTCCAATCACCCCGTAACATACCAGCGGTATGAGAAAGGCTATCGCCATACTGCCCGTAGTATCCGCTACATACCCCATGATTACAGGAGCAACCGCACCACCCACTATCGTCATGATAAGCAATGAAGAGGCAAGCTTGGTCTTTGTACCCGCATCCCTCAATGCCAGCGAGAAGATAGTCGGAAACATGATGCTCTCTCCCAGATACAGGGCGAAAAACGCAATGAGAGATGAAGTACCGCAACATACCACCAAAATCAATGTGGCAACAAAGGTGAGGATGGCACAGACCAGCAGCACCAACCTTGGCTGGATATAATTCATGATGACACCACCAGCCAACCTGCCGATAAAGAACAGACCCATTCCGCCAAAGGCGAGATACAGACTGGCAGTCTGCTTCTCTATATGAATACTCTCCTCAGCATAGTTGATGAAGAAACTGTTCACACCCGTCTGGGCTGCCACATAAAGAAACAAGGCCAGCATACCGAAACCGAATGCCATCACTCGCATCGGCTTCTCCTCCACCTTCTCGTTCGTATCCGCCTCATGCGCTCTCCTTGGGTCCGGCAACTTGATCCTTGATAGGACCAGCGCCACAGCAAGCACGAAGATACCCACCAGGGCATAAGGAATGGCAATGTTGACACCCGAGAACAGAAGCTGTCCGCCAACCAGCGGTCCCACAATCCATCCGATACCATTGAGCGACTGCGACAGGTTGATTCTGCTCTCCGCCTTGTCAGGATGTCCCAGTACCGTAGTATAAGGATTCGCACTCGTTTCCAGACAGGTCAGTCCGCATCCTATCACAAACAGCGACAGAACGAAGAAGTAGAAACTGTTGATCCTGCTTCCCGGTATGAACATCATAGCACCGATACCGAAGAGAACCAGTCCTGTTATCACTCCCCTCCTGTAGCCCCATTTCCGGATAATCCATCCGGCAGGCAGCGCCATCAGAAAGTAGGCACCATAGACAGCAGTCTGCGTCAGGGCCGACATCGCCTTGCTGATATGAAACGACTCCTGGAAATGCGGATTCAGCACTTCGAGGATGCCATGAGCAAAGCCCCACATGAAGAAGAGGCTGCTGATGATGAGGAAGGGCACCAGATAGTTATGCCCTTCGTATCTGAAGATGGATGGCTTCGTCATGATTCTCAGCAAATTTAAGACTGTCCTTTACTACCAGTGCCAGATAACCGCCGCCACCGGCTCCCGGCATCTTCCATGCCAGAACTTCCTCCATGCTGCTGTAGCGGTCTATCATCGGCTGTACACTTGCCTCCGGTTCTATCACACCGTTGATAGACGGATTCACCATACCCGGGAACATCGCAATCTGGGCCTCGAAAGATGCCCTGTATGCTGCAGCAAAGGCATCGAGGTTGTGCGCCAGAATCGCCTTCCAGCAAGCATCAGCTGCATCAGCCAGCGCCTTCACCTTCTCAGGCGTGATATCCTTACCTTCCACCACACTGCATCCCGTTCTTCTCGGTTCCATCGGAATCATCACCAGGTGGTCTTCCAGAAATCGGAGGGTCATCTCATCCTGCGTACTCTCTATCTTCTCCGGCCAGAAGTTGTTGTCATAATAATGACGCACCAGACCGGGAACACAGATACCGATAGAATCCTGGGCACCCGAGATGATACCGTCATGACGTTCCGGATTATTCTCGAAGCAGAATACCAGTCGGGCGAGCATCTCCGGATCCATCTTCGGCAACTTCACCGGCCATATCTTCTGAATCATCTTACGGGTAGAGGTAGACAGACCGCAGCGGTCGCGCACCTCAAAGGTCGGTTCCAGCGAGATGGTAATCGCCCATCCCGGATGATACATGCTTACATAAGGCTGGTCAATCCAAGTACCAGCCAGATCCAGACGGGTAGGAATCCCCACTTCCTGTGCTGAATTATCAGATACGTTCAATAACGCCTTCTTCAAGCCAGAAGAAGACCGCGCCTTCAAACCAGCATGAGGAGTGCGCTGGAGTTCGACATATTCTATACCCCTTTCCTTACAGATCCTACGTTTCTCATCAGACCCACCTTCAGCGTTCACCACAAACACGTCCGGTTTCACCTTATCAAGAGTAGGCAGGAAATCGATGACTCCGCTTCCCTCATTGATATACGCCTCCTTCACCGCCTTGATATTCTTGACCATGAATAGCCTTTCCTCCTGCGGGAACATAGGCTTGCGATGCTTATACTCCAGATAAGTAGCATCCGATCCGATACCCACATACAGGTCACCATACTGTGATGCCTGCTGGAAAAACTCCACATGACCAGAATGTAGCAGGTCATAGCAACCGCTTACAAAAACTTTTTTCTTCATTATGATTATCATTGATAATCGAAGTGCAGATAGTCATCCTCATCTAGCTGATTACCTATCTGCATCTCGATAAGCATAAACAGAGTTATTTCAATTAATTATTTGATTAATTTATTTTTTATATTTTAGCCTCCAGAAGAAGTGCCATATCCTAAACAAAGGCTCGCATAGAGCCTCAGCAGGAAAATACCTCACGAGTCTTATATCGCGATACACCCTTTGGAGATTATGTCCAAGCTGTGACCTACCAAACCGATTCCGGGCATCATGCTTTCCGAAGTTCCCGGCTTCCAGCACTTCATTCAGCACAAACTTACCATACTTCTCATTCGGAGGAACAATAAGGCGAGAGGCAGGCATGCCGAACACCTCCTGCATGATATACATGATACCCCCGGCAAACTTCCACAATCTCAACTCCTTCAATTCCTCCTGCACCCTATCAATAGCTGTAGAAGAAGAGCGAGCAGCAGTTGCAGAAGAGTCAGTAGAAGCAGTTGCGGAAGTCATATCCCCAATAGCATCCCGGCGGTCCCATCCCGCACAATTTGGCGAGACCTTTGATGGTCCGCCAACCTTAGAGCGTAGCGGTTCCGAGCACCGAGAAGGTGCGGTTACATCCCCGCTTCCTGAGGAAGAGGGGCTTGGGGAAAAAGTGGAGCTCCCTTTGGAAAGGGAGACGGAGGGATTCGAAAAATCTTGATAGATTTTATAAAAGTCGCAAAGAACATAGTAATAATCCACCAGTTGCCTTAACCCAATCCCCTCATTCATCAGATGCGAGAAGATATGAGTCAATTGGAAGATAATATTAAACTCCACTGTTGGGATTGCAATCTCCCCTTGCTCCCCCAACATCACCCGATGCGAGAACTGCTCCTCCTTCATCCTTTCATAATATTTCTGAAGCTTTCTGTTATGCCAGAAGCACAGCAGGAAGCTAGGCCGATAATGCACTTCCACCTCCACACCCTTATACGATGGGAACTCGATGTGGTGATAGCACGCCTTTTCATGAGGCGAGATAGAGCGGACAAAGGAGATAACTCGTTTATCTCCACCTTCTACCCAGATATCAATATCACCAGGCGTACGAGAATAAGGATTCGGATACATCAATGCATTCCCCTGCCCTTTCAGGATACAGGTTCTGAATCCCTTTTTCCGGAACCACTCAGAAACCTGGATGGCAGCATCATTCAGCCGAACATTCGCATTCTCCAACATCTGGCTTTCTGCCATCCATTGAAGCAGCAGTTCCTTCTTCATCCCTACATGTTCAGCAGGCAACTTCTTGATACCATCAAAGAGAATACCCACCAGGCATTGCTTCTTGGCAATAGCATATAATTCCTGCCAATCCGCTTCCTTCAAAGAACCAGGAATCTCCTTGACAGAACCAATACAGAATCGCAAGAAATCAATGAAAATCTTTTGTTGTTTCAACATAAAGTTGTACTTTTGCACGCATGAAGCAAGCCATACGCATCATATTATCCTACATAGCCGCTATTATCCTTCTTCCGATAGCCTTACTATGTAAGTTCTTCCGAAGAAAGTAATCCTACTTTTTTCGGAAAGGATCCTTGTATATACCCAAGAGCTGCTTACCGAAGTAATAGAAGAACTGCATGTCATCCACGAAGTAACGCTTGAAGAGGCGCTTTGGTTCCTTCATGCAACGATACAACCACTCCATGCCAATCTTCTGCCAAATCTTAGGCGCACGTTTCAATGTACCAGCCTCGAAATCGATGGTAGCACCGAGAGCCATAAACACCTTTACATTCGGCATTTGGTCACGATACTTCATAATCCACTTCTCCTGCTTAGGCGCACCAACGCCCACCAGCAGCACATTCGCTCCACTCTCATTCACGATGCGGACCAGTTCCTCACACTCTTCCTCATGCTTCTCGAAGCCAAAGGAAGGAGAATGAGCACCAACCACCATCTTGTGCCCCACCTTCTCATTGATGCGTTCCATTGCCTTGGCAGCAATACCCTCCTTGGCACCAAGCAGGAAGATTTTGCAGTCTGCATCATCCTTATGATACATATAATAAGAGGTGAAGAAGCTGGAACCAGGAATCGCTTCCTTGATTGGAGTCTTCAACAACTTACCGAACAGGTAGAGAATCTTGCTGTCACACACCACCCATTCCGACTTCTGATACACATCATAAAACTCCTTGTCTTTCTGAAGTTTAATCAGATGGTCAAGATTAGGAGTCACAAGAACACCCTCCTTCAAGTTCTCCAAGAGTTCCTGACGGGTAATGTTCTGAATTTCAATATTTAAGATTTCTACTGTTTTCATTTCTATTATCGCCCTAATATCGTTTATATTTATGATCACTAATGTGTTGTTTCATCGTCGTTGTAACCATCTGCATAAAAGTAATAATATGATTTTTAAACCTTTCCAAATCGGTTAGCATATAACAAGCACCACATTGAGAAAATGAAATGTTACCATGAGCTAACATATTTCTACGATTTTTCACAATTAAAAAACTATTAGAAAACTCACCTCTATCTTTATCATCTAAAGGACAACCATGTTTTTGGAATATTTCAAAAATTTTTCTAATATCTAAGCTACCTGATATATTAACAGCCAATTCCTCAAATTTAATTTTCATAGTCATTATCTCATCATCTGGCTTATCAAAACTTGGATGGTTGCGACGTTTCATATGACTTCTCCACATTTTTCTCATATCATCTGATAGGGAAAAATATGTCAAGTTGTCATCAAAAACAGCATCATATAATGCATTTAAACAATCATTTACAGTTGATTCTACTAAATTATATAGAACCAAGAGAAATTGAGCTTTTAACACACACTGCATTTCTTGAGTAACATACAATTCTTCTTTTGTATCATCATTTAACAATGGCTTGTTTTTGTGTGACTCTAGCTTTAATACAAATGAAAGCATGGTGAAAATTTCATTAATGTCCTCCACCCGCATTTTAAAATTTTTATCTATTATCATTTAAGATACAGATTTTTTACATATTCAATTCTATTACGTATCTTTTGAGCTGTATGAGTTCGATATCGACCTTCAATTAACTTAAAGAATTCATTTCTGTTATTTTTGTCTATAATCAATTCTTTCTTCGCTACTAAGTTAATATCAGGATTATCAATAAGGGCTAAATATATACCAACGGCAATTGCCTCAAAATATGGCTTAGAAATTCCTATAGCCATCTTTGTCTTTGCAAAGCCTTGATTAGGATATATTTTTTCTATTGCATTTATAAGATTATAAAAATTTTTCTTCAGTACGGCCTTTTCATTTTTGTTAAAGGTTTTATTTTTTTCTGCCAAGTAATTATCCAAAAATTTAGCAACCCCTTTGTTCTCTACTATCGAAAACGAAGGGAATATCTCGCTAAAAGCAAACAATCTCAACAAGAGTTCCTCTTCTTCCCTTCTATTTTGCATGTAATTTGCCAGTGGACAAAGTTTCTTAAATCTAGGTTCTTTTGCCAATTCTGCAATAAAATCAGTAAAAATACCTTTATAAATTCCTCGACGCGTTTCCATCGGCAGCAAAGGCACACTACTTGTGTTTATACGGTCAAACATTTCATTTCTTACATCTTCTGTAGCTTTAGCAGATAACACAACCATTCTGATTGATATATTTTTAAAGCTTCTTTGTAAGCCAACAGGAAGTTCTGAATACTTACAACCATTCATTTCAGAAAGTTTCTCCAAATGGGATAAAGTTAGTTCGTCAGATAAGAATGCAGCCAAAGTTCTAATTCGCTGCGAACCATCTACAATTTCCAATCTTCCACTCTCTTTAATTTCTGCTGAAAACATAAAAGGGACTGGTAATCCTAAGTAAAGACTTTCAATAAAACGAGACTGATGTCTATCATCCCAAATAAATTCTCTTTGATAATCAGGAACATACAGTTCGTTATCTTCTTTATCTATATCCTTAAGATATTTATTAACATACAATTCTATTGTAAACTCTTTCATATCATATGAAATTGCGTTCTGTTGAAGTTCTATCTGATCTTCAATCTTTTGTTTTTTTTCTGGTGTCAACATATTTTCAGTCATTTAAATTTATATTATTTATCATTTTCCGAATTCTTTAATTCTCTGTTCCTCTTTCAACGAGCAAACAAGCAGCTGTCCATTCTTCTCGGCTACGATATAGCCATCCAATCCTTGAACTACCACCTTGCTTTCATCGGCTGCATGAACCACGCAGTTCTTGCATTCATACAAACGGATGTCCTTGCCAACCTTGGCATTGCCAGCCTCATCCTGTGGAAGCAAGGTACGGAGGCTGCCCCAGCTGCCTAAGTCGCTCCAACCGAACTCGGCTGGTAAGGTATAGATTTCCTTCGACTTCTCCATCACAGCATAGTCAATGCTTATCTTCTCGCAGGTTGGGAAGAGTTTACCGACTACCTCTTTCTCCTGTTCAGTATAGAAAGAAGGTGCCATTTCGTCCATGATGCTGGCAAGGTTTGGCTGGAAAGTTCGAATTGCCTTGCTGATGGTATCGATGTTCCATACGAAGATTCCGGCATTCCAATAGTAATTGCCAGCGGCAAGGTATTGCTCTGCAGTCTCCAGGTTTGGTTTTTCCTTGAAAGCCTCAACCTTATAGATTTCATCTACGGATGTTGGCTCTGCTGCGGCGATATAGCCATAGCCTGTTTCCGGGCGGCTTGGCTTGATACCGATGGTAACGATAGCGTTCTTATCAGATGTATAGCTCAATGCCTTGCTGAGCACTCGCTGATACTCCGAAGTATTGATGACCAGAGCATCGGATGGTGTCACCACGATGTTGGCATTAGGATGCTTCTTCTTGATCTTCCAGCAGGCATAAGCAATACATGGAGCAGTATTGCGAGCCTCCGGCTCTGCTAATATGTTATCTACTGGCATGTCAGGGATTTGCTCCTTGACTATGCGAATGTATTTCTCGTTTGTCACTACCCACATGTTCTCGACAGGACAGATTGGCTTCAATCTATCTACTGTCAATTGAATGAGGGAACGCCCCACACCCATCACATCAATGAATTGTTTTGGGTAGTCGGGGGTTGACATTGGCCAAAAGCGGCTTCCAACGCCGCCAGCCATAATTATAATTTGAGTATCTTTAAACATTATCTCACTTATTTTAACCCTAAAATTTTCCTCCATTCATCATATATTCTTTCCACCGAATACTCCTTACTTTTCTCCATGGCAGCCAAGGCCATTTGCTCACGCTTAGCATCATCCTTCATTATTGGGGCTATCATATTAGCAGCCTCTTCTGCTTGATACCCATCCTTGTGATAAGGTATTATAACCCCATCCTTGCCATCATCAATAATATCTCCGACGGCAGAATAGCTATTATAAACAGCAGGAATGACACCGAAGCTCATGCATTCAGCAAGAACCAAGGGGAACCCCTCAAAATCAGATGTAAGAAGGAGCATAGAGGCACGTTTGTAATAATCAATTGGCTTTTGGAATCCATCAAAAGAAACCCGTTTTAAGCCTAAACATTTCACATGATTCTCCAAGTTTTCTCTATCCTCGCCATCTCCAACAATGGTCAATCGCCAATCAGGGAAACCTTCTTCCAGATAGTTCCAAGTATCTATCACACGATATACTCGCTTCTGCACAAAATCCAAGCGACCAACATAAATGATTTCTTTTCGCTTCTTACCAAAAGCATATCCATCTTGCTCCACAGTAATGGGATTGGTCAATACTTGAAGATGACTACCATCACTTACACCTGTAAACTTTTTAAAGTCATCAATATAACTAGGAGACAAGACTAAAAACAAGTCACTCTTCTTATAAATATATGACATAGCCCTGCTTGTAACCATTCTAAATGCAGTACGCAGCAAACTCAATACTAATCGCTTAATTGGATTTTCACAACCCATCAAAGCAATGCTAAGTTTCTGAATTCTACCATTAAAGCTTGGGGCATTATGGTATACAGAGATTATCTTAATATTCAATCCCTTAGCAGCCTTTCTAGCTGTTTTTATCGGAGTATAAGGCAATCCCCATTGGTTGATAATAACATCTATTTTATCATCCACTAAAACTTTCCTCAACTTAGAAACATTCTCCTTGCTCGGAGAATAATCATCCTGCTGATATAATTTAATTCGTTTATCAAATCTCTCAGCAATAGAATGCTTACCACCAAGGAAGGAGAATATGCTAACTTGATGTCCCTCCTCCACGAATTTATTTGCAAGGACAGCAGTCACTACCTCCAAGCCTCCTATCTCTAATCCTTTCAGCAAAAAAAGTATATTCGGTTTGTTCATTATAATGCGAACCAGTATCTATAAACTTGTTTGTAATCTATATCACGATTTCGCTCCCTAATTTTCTTGACTGGGTTACCTCCCACTATAGTCCATGGCTCTACATCTTTTGTTACCACGCTACCTGCCAACACTACGGCACCTTCACCTATAGTTACTCCAGGCATAACCAACACATTGGAGAAAATAAAAACGTCATCCCCTATATGTACAGGCGCACCTTTCGTAGAAAACTTCGGGTCATTCAAATCATGACCTAATGTATAAATCTTTGTATTATGGGCTATACCAACATTATTACCGACATAAATACCTCGGCGATTATCTAGATAACAACCAAAATTAATGACAGTATTCTTACCCACACTCATCTTACCAACATGAAAGAACTTACATCCTCAATGGATACAAGACTTGCCCCCCCAGATTCGAATTCCGAACAAACGCAGATACCAATTTCTGAGAGGATTCGGTATCAATTGATAAGACACATTAAGAAATTCCACCAATAGGAATTTACATTGTAGAAGTATTGTTCTCATAATGTTTTGCTTTTTATCAGCAACTTGAAATGAACATATCATCTATGATATTTTATCCAAAACAAACACTTGAATACGATGGTAATCAATAAAGGGTTCTTCAAGGATACCAGCAAGTCACAAACCTTAACTGTCATCTTATCATTACTCCAATCATGCAAATGAAACAAACGCATAAATTCTGCATCTTTGAAAATTTCATTCTTAATGTATTTGTAACTATCAAAGAAATTCAATATCGTACCCTTCTTAAACAGGTTGATGATTAAAATATAAAGATTTATGCCAATTCTGTCTATCTCTTCTTTAAAAATATCACTTTCAGACTTACCTATATGCAACAAGAGCTCTCTTTTCAAAAGAGATGAAATGCCTATATTTTCCTTCAGGTTCTTATGATATTTACTCAGAGCTGAATTCTCATCATTCATAATATAGGTGTAACCACATTGCTTAACCAAGCAACATGTATCTATCAAACGATAAAGACGCAAACAGAAATGCTCATCTTCCAAATAGGTGATACCTTCAGGAAACCTCAAACCATTCTCTTGTAAGAAAGCTGTTTTATAGATTTTATTCCAAGGGACATTAAAAGGAGGAAAATGCCAATATGCAGTTTTCATTGGGATATCCTTTCCTTCTAAATCCAAGGAATAATCACAAACATGATTCTTCTTTTTGTAAAACTGAGAAAAGCCACCAATACCCAAAACTGAATTAGAATTATTAACCGCATCGAACATACAGCTTACATAACTTTCATTCAATCGGTCATCTGGATCAACAAACATAATCCATTCACCTCTTGCTACATCTATACCTTTATTTCTTGCAGAAGATACCCCCCCCATTTTTCTTACTTATCAACAATACGCGAGAATCTTTTTTAGCAAAATCAACTATTATATCTTCTAAGGTATTGCTTCCTCCATCATTGACAAATATAAATTCCATGTTATCTTTGAAGTTCTGTTTTTTCAAATCATCAAAGATATTCGATATGTATTTTTCCACTCCATAACATGGAATTACGATGCTTACTTTTGGATTCATATACATATTTTTTTATGTCATTAAAGTGCTATCCAACCATTCCAAAACAGATCAGGATTTCCATCTTGGCTGTTCCACCATTTTTGTGGATAAATAGTCGTTTCTTTCTTTTTACCTAAGAATGCCCCCCAGTAACTAAAGGAACTATTTGCGATAATAGCATTGTCGCATTGTGACATCATATACATGTCCAATGGAGAATCCTTACCTGTATTCCAATCTATGAATATTGAATTTACTCCTAATTGAAGATTATCCCTTAACCAAGCCATGTCATCCGAGAAACAGACAAACATGATCTCGGGATATTTTTCTCTCATATAAGCTAAAGCCCTCTTGTAATAATCCAGAGTGCAACAACCTTCAAAAATAGACTTATAATTGGATGCAAGATAATCTCCACGTCTAACATGAACAAAACATGTATGATTGCTTCTTATTTTACTGAGCAATTCTTTATTCTTGTCGGCTAAGTTATTTTCATCAACCTTCCACTTCATCCATTCATTTCCCTTTGGAAAATATTGCTTACTAAACTTAAAGGGAAAAAAGACTTTAGCCTCATGATGTTTCCATTCTCTTTGGTGTAAATCAAGCCATTTAGAATTCGGAACCAACTTCTTATACAAATAAAATAGCCCTACCACAGGCAACGTCCACCATTTTTCAGGAGGCAACTCTGTTTCAAACCATCTATTCACCTCCAAGCCATAATGCTCCTTTAACTTCTTTCCGTAATGTCCATAAAACCGATCATTCGGAAAACAAGACTTCAAATGGAGATAAAAGGCATACTCAAACATCTGATTGCCTAATCCTCCAGTAAACACTAATATTCTCATTGTTTTATGCATTTTTTTATCAATTTTTCTTGTATCTTAAGCCATTTATTGTAAGCATAACATACATACTTTTCAACGCCACAAGGATAATCTCCCAATTCAAAAGAAGCTGTATCCAAATCGAAACTCATGTAATGCAGTTTTCTTTCACTGATAAATCTTCCAGCAATATAGCCTGCCTTACGAAAAGTATTTAAAACCTGCGTCTCATACATGTTTGGATTATGATTAAGACAATAGTTTCCATAAGTTTCAAATTCCGAGAAAGAATTTACTTCCTTAGGATTTGTGGCATTGACAATCTTTTCATACCAAGTTTTACCACTCACAGAAGACAACTCTATATCAGCTAGCATACGGCACATAACATTTTTGTTAAACATCATATGTTCAGCGATAAAAGAAAAGTCTGCACATTTTGCCATTGGCAATAGTCTAGCGAGTGTATCAAAATAAGCCTGATTATGCTCTTTCTTCTTTGTAAAAATAGGTTTCCCTTCTAGAGTAAAGAATTCTATATTTCTCAAAGGCAACGTATCCGCATCCCAACTAAGATAATAATCCATATCACAAAATCGAGATTGAGCAAAACCTAGTTTCAAGAATTGTTGCAAAAACCAACCAGTTCTACGAACAGGCAACCCATGTTTATCTAGAAGATTTTTCACAACAGAAAAAGACACACCATCAAGCAATTGATTCTCATCTACAATCTGTACGTTAGGATGACATAACACCTCTTTTGGCATATATCTTTTGAGTCTAAAATCAAATAATAAAATGACCTTCTGAGGCTGTATATATTCTATTACATAAGGGATTGTTTTCTTCAGAAAAGAGAAATCCTTATATGCTACAGGGATTATGACATTAAACTTTATTCTTTCCATATTCCCCCTCCTTATGCCACTAATTTAACGGAAGAAGTAGGCATCTGGAATATCCAACTAATTACCCCCCCCGAATTTACATTTACATTGGTATGGTTCATTCTCATGTCTTTTATTATTTTAACAGGGTTACCAGCAGCAATACAATCATTAGGAATACTTCTGGTAACAACAGCACCAGCTCCGACAACAGTTCTATCGCCAATTGTAACTCCTTTAAGAATTATACAATTTGCACCTATCAGAACATCATTACCAATTATGATAGGCGCATTTTTCTTATTACTCATGTCCTCAATAATATCTCTACGGTCAATATAATATAGCGAATGAGCATCACTATCCATAATAATCGTATTGGCACCAATATCTACATGATTACCAATAGTAATATTTTGATGGCTCCAAAGCACCACACTACTTACACTTACATCATTACCTATTAGAAGGCGAGCATTATCATTCACACAAATACATCCTTGAAGATTACGAGACAGCGGATTTAAACTTCTACCACTTAAGAAACAGAAATTATCACCTATAATTATATCTGCATTTTTTGCCAAAGAAACACGGACACTCCCATGCACTATACTATGCTTACCCATCTTAACACCTAACAACCCAAACTTTAAGCGATTGTAATAAGTATAATACTGATTACAAGTCCTCTTCCATTGTGCTTCTATCATTCTTGTGATATTAAAGAATTCCTTCATACGCTAACCAAAAACTTTGAATTTAACTAATATTCTCTTTATAACTTGTCGCAACTGAGTTTCCATTTTGGGGAACAAAGCAAATTGCAATAAAGTCATATTTTCCTTAAAAGAAAAATGAGAAAAATGCAAGAGAAGCGTTCTTGCCTCCTTCTTGATTAAATGTTTATTAACCTGATAAAAGGAATCAAATTCACTGGTAAAGATTTCATTGCGTGAAAATAGAACTGAGGCTGTCAAGCATTCATAAATTTTTCCACGATATGGCCAATAATCCTCATTACCCTTTACATACTTTTCCGCAAATTCTCTTAATACAAAGAAGATTTTCACCAAGTCATCATTCATCTTCATTTTCCTTGAAGACATAATGCTTCCACTTGTTCTTATGCGATAGTTATATACAGGTTGAGGGATAATCATCAGCTTATCTGCCAAGTACAGCATACGATTAGAGAATTCACCATCTTCATGGTAAACTCCAGGCATAAACCTCAAGTCGTACTTTTCAAGAAAAGCCTTCTTGAAGACATATCGCTGACAAGCACCTCTGTTGGCATTGTTATTGCGAAACATATAATCGCGTCCGCTTTTAACTTTCGGATTTGGTACATATTCAACTTTTGCCTTATCGTTTTTTTCATATTGCATCATTAAGACTGTCGCAAATACATCTATCTGCGGATAATGAAGAATATTTTGCCACACAATTGATAGGCTTTTACCAGACAGCCAATCATCACTATCAATAAACCAGACATAGTCACCTTTTGCATATTGCATGCCAGTGTTTCTTGCAACGCTTAGCCCTTTGTTTTCTTGATTTATGATTTGTAAATTGCTATATTTTGCTGCAAAACGTTTTACTATATCCATAGAATGATCAGGAGTACCATCATTAACAGCAATCACCTCAAATCTTTCCAAGGGGAAATGCTGTGAGTAAATACTCTCTATACACTGAGCAATAAATTGTTCAACATTGTATATGGGAATTATAATTGATAATATCATAGTTAATATTTAAATTGTAATGGATATGCCTCCAGCAATAAACTGTTTTGATATAAAAACATATAAAAGATTTGATATACTACTACAATAACTAATAATATGTTAGAAGAAACATTATATAACTTCTTATTAAAATAAAGGGTAAGACCATATCCTATAATTGCGAAATTCGTAAGATATAATCTCATACGCATCAAAATCTCTTGATTCGTTAAAGGAGTTATAATAAAACAAATCGCCATGACTAAATAAAAATAACGCAATATTGCATTTATATTTAATACCCTATCCCCATACCATATAAGCACTACACTGCACAACATATTTACATATGTCATTTTACCTACATCATACTGGCTTTGAAGCATTTCTGTAGCCATATATCCACGATCATTCATTGCCATAAATGAATCAGAATAAGCTCCTATAACAGAAATGATATGCGACAACACTGTCATAGATGCAACTGTCGTCAACATCAAAGCACCAATTAAAATCCATTTGTTAACAATATGATTCCTTAAAAAGTAAATAGAAAACACACATAAGACCCCTACTAATGATGAACGATGGAAGAAATACGCTAATATTATGCAAATAGAAGCACCTAGTAGTTTCTTTTTTTTAACTTTCTGGTTAAGTAGAATGTACAAAGCATAGAAAATCAGAGACATTGCTATATACTGCCTATACAAATTCATTGATAAATTAAACAGATATAAAGCCCACCCCAAAACTATGTAAGGAGCCGCCTTTCCGAATTTAAGAGAAATACAAAGTAAAGACCCCATTCCCACAAATGCGCAAACCCCAAAAAAAACATAAGGATAAGAAAAATAGGAAGAAAGAAAATCTATCAAATACCTATATCCTATTTCTCTTCCTTCTCCCCACACATCTATAAGATGATGAGACCTCGTTACAAAATGATTATAATAAGCCAAATAGTCCGCTCCCGTATCGTAAACTATTGCTCGAATTACTACATATATTCCCAAAGCAATATATAGAATAAAAGGCCATTGACCTGTTACTAATTCTAGTTTATAATTCGACAAATTATTTTTTAAATCTTTCGTTGTATATTGGACAGAAGCTATTATAAACAAGAACAATATTGTATATAAAAATAAGTCCATAATGCATTAAATATACTGTAATAATCTTCTAAAAGGAGTAACTAAACGTCTTTTAATCAATGCTCGGTATCTCAAACCTAAGAAAACAAATATTGCTTTTTCAATATTTTCATACCATGTTAACCAACTTGCATCATAATGATGAATAGATACAGAATTGTGTGTAATATTCAAGTTTCCTGTTGCATAATCCTTTGGACAAAAGTACTCCTTAGGATATATCAACACACCTGCGACCTCTTGAATATCGTTTATATTTTTCAAGCCATACTTGCAAAGCAAATCAGTTGTAATTGTCACCACTGTCTCTCGGCTATACGTTCCATCAGGAAGAATGTAATGCTTATCCTTATAAATATCTAGGATTTCCCCATACAGCCCTAGGCCTGGGTTTACCCCAAGCCCTAGGCCTGGTGCGACGCCTAGCTGCGCAGGCATCGCACCAGCCTTAGCCTCATTCTCACACCCCATAAACGGACCTTTAGCAATGATGTCATCCATATTCTTGATAACCTCTACATCGGTATCAAAATAAAGACCACCATATTTATAGAGAATCCAGAAACGGACATAATCACTCACAAAGGCATACTTCTTAGATTTATATGCCTCAGCTGTATAAGGAATTACATTCACGTCAAAGTTACTCTCATTCCACTCTTTTATCTCATAATCAGGGAGATATTTTTTCCATGACGCAATGCACTTCTGTGCGCTCTTTGGCAGAGGATTACCTCCAAACCAGCAATAATGAATTACTTTTGGTATCATAATTAATTTATTTTAAATTTTCAACTAATTTCTTTATTTAAATGAGCATACCTTTTCCATCCCCAAGCCCTGCTTCACACTAGGGATATGACGATAACCATCTCGTTGTAAATTATCTTTTAAACCATTTATTAGTGTGATAAAACTTTCTTTATCATCTACTCCAAACAAGATTTTTGCCTTTTCAAAATACCGGCTTGAAGCAAGCTTAGGAAGAATCGTAAAGCTTGAATTATAAATGCTTAATTCTGGATACCACATATCATATACTTCTTCAGTTTTCGTATAAACCAATGAAAGATAGTACAACAGGATATCTACTTCTACCATTTCCTCAAACAACTTTCCTTCCATCTTACTCTTCAACAAAGTGGCAGCCTCGCTAATGAGATTAGAATTCGTTAGATTCTTTTTAAATCTATCTAAAGTATAGTTGTACTTCTGAAACTCAACATAATTCAACGGCATTACTTCCCTTCCCATACGATTAGAGAGAATACAGAAATCTGCAGAAACAACATCACGAATGATATCAAAACGCTGATGTTTTAGCATGATGCTGGCGAAAGACAGAAACAATTCATAGTTGAAAAAACGATAGTTGTCATTTACTAAATACGAAACTGAGTCTGAAGTTGGAAGAGCAATGTTATTATCTTCATAATACTGCAACAGGTTCTCGAAGAAATCTACAAATTGTTCACCTTTGCATTCTTCATTAGCAGAAACCGTCTCAAGAAAGTTAATAAAATCATTGGTTACCACTTGCATAGAATCAATACTCTTTTCTATCAGATCTACTAAATCTTTTGCATTTCCTCCTCTAAAAGATATTTTAAACTGACCTAAGGAAGCTATCAGCTTCTCTAAATATCGCTCTACCCAATCTTTAAAAGAGGAACTTTCTTCGTTTTTTACTTTCAAAAACCTTTGCTCTTTAGCTGTACTCAGCAATATTGGTTCATCTGTTTCTAAAAATGCTGGCATAGTTCCCAAAGCAGGCTTTTTAATAAGTGGTTTGTCGAAGATATCACGCAGGAGCTGTTCATAGCCCATCTCATAACAATCATCCGAACTCATATCTATGTGAATTCGGGATTTCAGAAAATGAGGCTTATAAATCATTCCATCGTTTCCCTTTTCAAAAACAACAGGAAGAAACTTTGTCTGCTCAGCTTTGGAATAGATTTCGTCAGACATGATGGTACTCTCCGTTCCAACACCTCCCTTTCGGCAGTCTGCTTTCTCAACATAGTCTTTGTTGCAAATAATCAATACCTTGTTAATATCAGAATCAGTAACCATCTTCTCCATGAAGACGTATTTATCCTGTCCATCCTTAAGACTCCAAACATCCAGGATTACATCTACACCATCGCTCATCAAGCGCCTAGCCAGCTGTTGCACCCTAATCTTATTCTCTTCGGGATGCCAACTATCAAGATAAAAACTTTTGGATTCATACAATATACATTAACACAATAACCCACACTTTTTACTTTCTCCCAATCGCATTTTTTATGATTTTCTTTAGAGGAAGTAAAACTGTAAGCTTAAATTTTTCCATTTTCAAAGATTGGTCTATTGCTACTTTCAAACCAACGTTTGGATAAAGATTTCGAAATAAACGATGAGACCTGTTTTTACCACTTGGTCGCTGAAGTTGCCCATTTCCACTTATTCCCTCAACGATATCCCGTTCCGTTAAAACAACCTGTTTCTTTATCTTGTCCAATAACACCTGACCTTTATTTGTATTTACGAAACAAAGCGAAACACCTTTTCCCTTTTCAAAATCCACTTCATCCCCTAATCCCCAGAAATCAGCCACAGTTATATCAGAACAACGAGCTGCGGTTGCATATCTACAAGTATAACAACTCTCACGGAAAGTAAGACATTGTAAGAAACCGAACATATAGCTATCATCATAAAACTTACGGCTTATGCTTGTGTATGGTTGGTTTTGCAAAAACCAACCATACACAATTCTTGCAGAATTGTGTTTGGTTTTGCCTCCTTCATCTACAACTTTTTTTCGGAATGACACTTTTATTTTCTTGCCATCTTTTTCTTCAGTATAATAGCCAATATTCTCCGTCAGCATTTTTTGAGAAGGCACACCATGACATACCAAATCTATAGTCGTCAAGTTGGAATAATCCTTTCGCAAGAAAGACTTCAAACCTGCAATTTGGCAAGGTGTTCCAGTAAACAAGACCATTTTATCATCCTTTAGGTCTTTGAGTACGTCACTATACGTTGTACCAATCTCTGATTGAACATACTTAGAACCTCTTAATCTTTGTATATCTTGCAAGGAGTCTACCCTTATATGGTGCACATGAAACACATCTTCACCAGTGCATCCATATACAATACCATCTTCAGAAACGACTGCTCTCATCAAAGCAGTTGCAGCTCCGCCAGAAGCACTTTCCATCAAATCTTTCTCCTCTGCCAATGCTACAGCATAACAAGATTGGGGATAAAGCAAGGTCTGTCTATTAATGACAGGACAGGACATCTGACATAGATGACAACCGACACATTTATCACTATCTATCTCTGGATGAAGATGCCCCAAAGAATCCTCAACCATATTAATCGCCTGATGACGGCAGGCATTATAACAGGCAGAACAACCTGTACATTTATCAACAGGGCAAACTTCTTTTATTTTATTATTTGAGTGCATTATTTAAATATTCTTTTGATTCTTTTATAAATGGAGTTAAGTTCTTCCATACTTTTTCAAAATCAATTTTTTCAAGACTATCAATTAGACTAACCTCATCTTCAGACAAGAGTCTTTCTTCTATCTTCATGATTTTCAATAGATTCTCAACTCTAGAATTTTGACTTGTAACAGACTTTTTAAATCTCTTGAATGTTATGAACTGAACATTAAATATGGATGCGAAAATACTACCATGAAAAGAATCCGTAAATAGATACTCAGCATTATGAATAGCCTCCAAAAATTCTATCGGACCAGCAGTTATTACTTCATCTGCTTCATTATAATAAGTTTTATCCGTATAAAACATCTTAAACTTATATCCATGGCTATGGGCATACTTTCTTGCAGCTTCAATATAAATAGGATTAGATGTTAAGAAATAGCCTAGAATATACTTATCCTTCACACCTTCTTGCTTGGGCAAAAGCATCTCCCATCTTGTTTTATCCAGAAGCAATGTAGGATCTGCGACATTAGCTACAAATTTACCCGAAAGTTCTTCCATTATCTGCTGTCCCTGAGGTTCTCTTGCAGACAAGAAAGAGAAATCTTTGATTAAGCTTTTAAAACGATCTCTATATTCATCAGGCATCTTTGAGATTCCTATACTAGGAGCATAAGCTATTTTCCTTTGCTTGGTAAATTCAGCATAGAAAAAAACTGCTTTTGGATCTTTCAAAAAAAGGGGATTCCAAATCTGATCGCTGCCACAGACAAAGCAATCATATTTTGCATCCAAGTTTTGAGAATTCTCGATGTTTTTATCTATGATAAGATGACTTTGCTTAAAACGATCATATAACTTTGCGGACTTCTTTTGACTAACGGCAAATCTACGATATATTACATTAAGTTTCCAAAGCCATATTTTTATTCTATATTTCCAGTTAATATGTAAATCTATGATAGACGAATCATCTAGAATCATATCCTCATAGCCAAGAGAAATAATATATTGTTGCAAAGCATAAGCTTGTAAAAATGTTCCAAAATTATTATACGTAATCCAAGTAATATTAGCTATCTTTTTCATATCTTATTTTATTTTCGTTATTATCTTTGATATTGCCGCTAAAATATACAGTCTTTCATTAGCATTCATGCCTAGGGCATAAGTTGATACACCTACACTAACAAATGACACCAAGCAAACAATAATAAAGCTGATAATAGAATTGTCAAGCATAAAGTAAATGGTCAGAGGTATAACAAGGGCAACAGCCGTAACTATTATAACCGGGAATAAGACATTTCGTATAAAACTACCATATGTCATTTGTATCATTCTATTAGTTAATCGGAGTCTCACAAATAATAACATTGCATTAATACCTATATTAACAAACATAGTTGACAAAGGAGAACCCCCAAACTTAAGAACGATATAAGATAAAGGAAAATTTAGAAACAGAAATATTGACACTATTATTTGATAATTACGTATCTTACCATATGCCCTAGCCACTTGAGCCAGAAGATTAGAAAGCGTAGAAACCAATGAACTTACCAAAACAAGTTGACAGAAGCCTGTTGTATAATCCGGAACCTCTTTTAACCATAGATGAAGTATAAAGTCCATCTTTAATATAATAGGTAAAGACAATGCCAAAAGAAGATAATATGAAAAGCGTGTACTTCTGAACAATAAAGTTTTCATCTCACCCAATTGGTCTGAAGCATAGTTTTTTATCAACTGTGGATTTACCGCAGTTTGAAAATTTGCCACAAATCTATTCACAGCCCCATTTACTTGTTCGGCCAATCCTCTGGCTGCATTAACCACTGGACCAAAGAAGGAATTCAATATGATATTTACGCCTTGCCCAGTAAACACCCAAGCGAGTTCCCCCAACATATTCCAGCTCGCAAAACCAACAATTTGCTTCAGAAGATTCCAATCCTTAATAAACTTAAACTTAGCTTCCTTATACTTTCTTGTACAATAAAATCTATATATCATCATGATACCAATTGTAACAACCATTATGAGAACACTATATAGTTTTAGTTTGTCAAAATTCCCTATAGCCAACATATATACAACAAGCAACTTTAACACCACTTCTAATATTGAAATATATGCATATATCCCCATCTGTTCTTTTGAAATGATAATAGCATTATAGGGCACCTGTACTATTGTAAACAAAGTTGTAAATATAGAGCACTGTAGTACCCAATTGGCAGCATCCATTCTTTCTGCAGGTATGTTCATGTGTGTATTCAAATACCATACACCAACTATTTCCATTACGACAAAAACAAAGACTGCTATTCCAGCATGTGCAAATAACGAAACATTAAAAATTCGATTGACTCCAGCCTCGTTATTCTTACCTATTTCAAAAGATAAATATCGCTGTACAGCATTTGACATGGAACTATTGAGAAATCCCAACATAGCAACAACACCACCAACGACATTGTATATACCATAATCAGTCACTCCTAATTTATCCAATACCACTCGACTCGTAAACAATGTTACAAACATCATAAGTAGCATTCGAAAATAAAGAAGTAACGTATTCTTTGCTATTCTTTTATTATTATCTGTTGTTTGACTTGACATATATTATTTTCCAAATTCTTTAATTCTCTGTTCTTCTTTCAAAGAGCAAACCAGCAATTGTCCATTCTTCTCGGCTACGATATAGCCATCCAAGCCTTGAACTACCACCTTGCTTTCATCGGCTGCATGAACCACGCAGTTCTTGCATTCATACAATCGGATGTCCTTGCCTACCTTGGCATTGCCAGCCTCATCCTGTGGAAGCAAGGTACGAAGGCTGCCCCAGCTACCTAAGTCGCTCCAGCCGAACTCGGCTGGCAAGGTATAAATTTCCTTCGACTTCTCCATTACCGCATAGTCAATGCTTATCTTCTCGCAGGTTGGGAAGAGTTTGCCGACCACCTCTTTCTCCTGTTCGGTATAGAAAGAAGGTGCCATCTCGTCCATGATACTGGCAAGCTGAGGCTGGAAGGTGCGGATTGCTTTGCTGATGGTATCAATGTTCCATACGAAGATTCCGGCATTCCAATAGTAATTGCCAGCGGCAAGGTATTGCTCGGCTGTCTCCAGGTTTGGCTTTTCCTTGAAAGCCTCAACCTTGTAGATTTCATCTACGGATGTTGGCTCTGCTGCGGCTATATAGCCATAGCCTGTTTCTGGGCGGCTTGGCTTGATACCGATCGTAACGATGGCGTTCTTATCGGAAGTATAGCTCAATGCCTTGCTGAGCACTCGCTGATACTCCGAGGTATTAATGACGAGGGCATCGGATGGTGTCACCACGATGTTGGCATCAGGATGCTTCTTCTGGATCTTCCAGCAGGCATAAGCAATACATGGAGCGGTATTGCGAGCCTCCGGCTCTGATAATATGTTATCTACTGGAATGTCAGGGATTTGCTCCTTGACAATGCTGATGTATTTCTCGTTTGTCACTACCCACATGTTTTCGACAGGACAGATTGGCTTCAATCTATCTACTGTCAACTGAATGAGGGAACGGTCCACACCCATCACATCTATGAATTGCTTTGGGTAATCGGGGGTTGACATTGGCCAGAAGCGGCTACCTACGCCGCCGGCCATAATTATGATTTGTATGTCGTGCATAAATCTTGTTCTTTAATATTAAAGATTTTCGAAAACCTACCCGTCCTTCCTTACCGTTAAGGAAGGCTCCACCTCTCATCTCGGTCTTCTCTCCTCAGGCGAGAAGAAGGAAACCGCCCTACTCGGTGCTCGGAACCGCTACGTTCTAAGGTTGGCGGACCATCAAAGGTCTTCGCCAAATTGTGCGGGATGGGACCGCCTTAATGCAATGTTTTCTATACCTAATCTTAAGCCTTATTTGCATGCTTTCAGCAGAAAGCAAAGACTAGTTATAAATATGATATTATCTCCTCATTAACTTGGCTGCAAATTCAAAGAAATCTGCAACGTTCTTGAAATTATCAAACTGCTGGCAATACATACTTGCACAAGGTTCAGGGAACCTGGTGCGTATATCTACCTTTATCATACTTGCCAAAACCTCCTTTGTATAGGCTTTCTGCAATTCGTTATATTGTCGTTCCATCGTAATATTCTCTATTATTTCAACATCCTTGCTATAAACATCGCCTCATAAGCTACAATACAACAATCAAGAATAGCATTCGGAAAACGTATTTGTTTTTATGAGATAACATTTTATTTAAAGCCACAAAAAACTTGATATTTACGAAGTTCTTCATGACTTTGCATAATATTCAGCAGAATATCATCAGTTGTTAATTTACTTTTTCCTCCAGAGATTTCTTTTCTTACAATCAACATAAAATTCAAGAAATACTCAATGTAATCTTGATTAGGCTGATTTTGAGAACTATTGCAAAGAAACTCAGTAAAAGCCCTAAAAGCTTTGTCCGAACCATAAACAAAGAGGTCTTCTTTTACTTTCAACATTTCTTGAAATCTATCAGAAGGACCGACTATTGCTCCCTTATTTTTAATTTCTGACATAATTGAATAAAACATATTCACCGCATTATAGTATGCTTTATACTTCTTATCGGAGACATAATTCTCCGATATTTTTCTTAACTCGGTTCGTAATTGCCATTTACAAGTCATTACTGTAACAATAATTGTTACCAATGATGAAGATATTGGAATAATCCAATCTGAGATATTATTCATTCTGTATATTTAAAGTAAGCATCCAACCCCTATGGCAATATAGCTCTGCCTCCAGTGTTTACTGGGTAAAGCATATTTCCAAGAATTGAACTTTTTCGATTTTTACCTATGATTAACATAAGAGAGCCTTCGTCATGTCAGGATAATCTTGTCTTCCCGCCACTACCATGTCAAAGAAACCTCTAAAGAAATCTAGCGGCGGCGAGCCTGTAACTCGCCGTTGAGTTTATCCACTTACTTATTCTTTAGTGGGCAATGTGGAGAAATAGATGGTTACCGCAGAATTTAACGCCCTAATTCAGAAGCACCATAAGTTTATCTGCATGAACTAAAGCCTCACGGTTAATCCTCATATATTCTTGGATTGTAGGTAGGCGATGTTCTTGCTCATATATCTTTCCACATTCCTTTCCAAAGAAATCTGCAATTATTTCTTCTCGAATATATTTGAACTGTTCCTCTGTTACGGTCATGTTCTGCTCATTGAATTCTTTTACGTAAGTATAGAATCTTTTGAGGTCTTGTTCATCTGACAGGAACTTACTGAGTTTTTCCGAAAGATAACTATTGGACTTGACAAACTTCTCATAAAGCTTTTTTGCAGCTACTTTGAATAAATCCCATATAACTCCGTCAATTACTTTTTGACCAAGCCATAGAAGAATTGCAGATGTATCTGGTAAACAAGCATGGGAATAGGAATTATGCTTCTGCTCTGCCTCTATTCGATAATTGTAACCATAACGTACTGCATACTTAACAGTATCAGAATATTCTACATTAAATATCTTCTCTATTTTATCTATATCTTCCATTGAGATTTTCTCTTGCTGTTCCATGTATTTATTAATTATTCCGTTGTTCAACAACATCCCAGTTGACAATCTGCCACATTGCGGCAAGATGGTCAGAACGACGGTTCTGGTAGCCGAGGTTAGTATATCCGCAAGAAAACTAAGTAAGACCACAATTTCCAAGTCCGAAAGCCCATACTCTCAGCTTTTCGTTGCAAATTCGCTTGTACTCAGATTCTTTGATAACTGTTCAAAACTTCCTTTGGAGAGTAAGCACGCTTTACCATCATTCATATCCACAAATCCAAACTCATCGACCTCTGTATCATAGACAAAGTCAAACTTTTCAGAATACTGCAGATATAGGTTCTCATATTCGGTCAGTTGCCCAACAGTTTCTATCTTGCAATCCTTCCACACATGCTTGTGGAACTCTGCAAGTAGTTTTGTCTGTTCTTCATCAGGACAGTACCTGCTTGTGGCGTAGCTTACAAAATCAGTCATTACCGTCCTTCTGCCCTTCAGCACATCCGCAAACGAATTTGTTTTCTTCTTTCCTAAACAGGTTTTCATAATCGTTCATCTCCTAACTAATTACCCTCCCCTGTCTTATTATGAACTTCACGCAAGTTTTTCAATAATTCAATGACAGGGGCTGTCGTTTTCTCCGATTCTGGAATGATGGGGTCATCATCCCACTCCAATGCGTTCCTCGTAGGTTCTTGGGCCGATACTTTCCATGCATCGGTAATGATAACCTTTTTAAGCTCAATGGCCTCGCTAAAACCGGTGTTCATATTTACATGCATCTGGTCGTCAATTTCAACTGCTACAAGCTGGCACTTACCGAACCGAGAATATATCCGCTCAAAATTGTCCAGATTCGATGTGTCGTTTGGAGTCATCGTACGCTTCCGACACATCACAGCGACATATCGACCTTCTGTAATCTTATCAAAAGGTATCTCTGGAGTAACACAAGCTCTATACCATGAGGGATGCGACTTGTCAATGCCTCTTATCAGATGCAGTTCTATACTTGGTTCACCCTTTGCTATTTTTTCTTTCCATTCATGGATGATTTTTCTGCCAGCCTCCAAGTTCTTGAATGCCAGGCCCACTATAGGTGGAGCAGCGAACCATCGGTCGTACATGAAGCACACACCCGTCCATCCTGCTTCTTCCCACCATTCCATAGTGCTCGAGATGCAAAAAGTCTGTACACCACACTGTTCTGTATGTGAGTTCTGATCTGTATAGGCTTCACCCATTGCATCAGACTTACAAACATAGGATCTGTCATTTGCATTTTGCCATTGACGAACAGAATACTTGAACTTATCGCCAAGCACATTATACACTGAGTTGTTCAGTTCCATCATAGCAGTCACCCTGTCCATCAACTTTTCTTTTTCGTGTCGCTGAGCCACCAACTCTCCAACATCTGTGTTTGATACTGCATTAATGGACATGAAACATGCCATAAAGAAGGCAAAGCAACGCCAATATGTTTCTCCATCAAGAGAGTCGTGGTTCACTTTGAACACATATTTTGTTCCGTTTTCTCCTCTTTCCAGTTCTGATTGTCCATCAGTTAAGACAATTTCCACCTGAATCTCCTGGCTCATCACCACAAGTTCCAGTGTGTCAAAAGTGGCAAGCAGTGTTTCCACAGTTGCTAAAAATGTCTCAGCAACCATTTGGTTCCTAACTGAATTCTCATAACTTACAGTGAAACGACAGCCCTTTGCCAGGGTGCTAATAGAAGTCTGCCCTTCTTCCGCTATATTTAGAGAGTTTAGGAACTGCTTGTGTATAGGTTGCTGCCTAAGCAAACTATTCCAATCATCATTGACAAGATGAATATACTGCTCATCCACAGAGTCTTCGTACCCTAAAGCATACTTCAGATAGTTTTCTGAAATGGGCATATCGCAACGTGCAAAAATATCAGGCAAGATGCAAATAGTTTCTCTCGTAAGGTCTGCTGCCGCAAAATGACAAGCCCAACCTCCATCGAACAGCACATCTCTTTCAACAAATTCTTTACTCTCTATTTCTTGACCATTATGGGCAATGACAAATAGCAGTTCACGCCAGTTGAGATACATCACCAGACGACCTGTCATCAGCTCTATTTCGCACAATTTCCACAGCACAGTAAGCAGCAGGTGGCTGATAGATCCCTTAGTAAAAAACTCCTTGACGAGTATCGACGCTGCCTTAACTAGATATGCCTTTCCACTATATGGAAGTTCAAGATTATAAAGAGCTATGCCCATATAGCCGTATGTTTTAACCAGTTCGGACTCATAGCCTTCTTTCTGAAATGCCTGTACACAGTGCCCTAAATGTTTCACCACAGGCTTGTATTGTTGTTTGTCTATCAAGGTCTGTGCACGATTGAAATGTATTAAGGCACCCTCAACCTCTGATTTGCGCTGAGACGAAATCTCAGAAATCTTGTCGATAAGCTTCTCATATTCATCGTTGTCATCTATAACTCGTCCCATTATCTCTACGATAGTTATCTGAGCATTAAAACTAATGTCTGGATAGTTGGCACATGCCTCAATCAACTCTGACAGTTTCTTTAACTCTGACGTTGGGTCTTGCGTATAGTGTAACAATTGGAGTAACCTATGTTCTGTGAAGAAAAGTTCAAGAAACAGACGGCTCGCCTGCGAAAGATCTTCTCGCTCCTTTATCGTCTTTAAATCCTTAACTTCCTCACAAAACTTTTCGGAATCGAATAAGCCAACGCCCGCCGCATTTTCCAAATTCGTGAGGATATTGGTCATCAGTTCTATAGTATGCACAGTTGTGTGCGTCTTTGTGAATTCCTTTAACTTCAGATAATCTGCATACATGGCATTCACATCGTGGAACCAGAAAAACGATGTCCAAGCATGATTATAGGTTATATTGAACCGCTGCACAGGTGAACCATGTGCCTCTGCTTCTCGCTGCGCACGGTTGAAGCGTCCTTCGGTCTCCATTCGTGGACGTTCCAACCCTCTGCTTAATATGCAGGTCTGGAGCAAATCGTCAATATAGTCAGTATCAAGGCTTTCTACTTGTCGTGACAACAAATCGTTCTCCAACTGCTCCAGTTCTTCTTTCCTGCGCTTATCGTGGGAGCCTTCCTTGATGGTCTTTCTCCTATATTCTTCGGAAAAATTCAGCTTATCGGTTGCAACATCATAACAGTCTTGTTCAAATACGGCAAACGAACACCACTTGCCGTCAAAGATACTAACTGCCACACCATACTGCTTTGACAGTTCATCCTCTACCTCTTGACGTGTACTTGATTTGATTTTCTGGTTAGAGAAGAATATCACCTTCGTATAGCCACGGCCAGTCTCTACTGCTTTCTGGACATCACCCTCTATCTTACTTTTCCAGTTTTTCTGAACACTAATAGCTATCGCCCATTTTTGGTCACCAGTACTTCCTTCAGACACCCACCACCTGTCAGATATTGCTTTGTCAACAGGATATGTCTCGCCATCCACCTTACCATCACCACCACCATCAGGGCCGGTCTGTGGCTTAATGTTGGGTGTCACCAGACGTGCGGCCAGCACCAAGACAAAGTTCTCAAACTCCGACTGTTTCTTGTCCTGCGAGAGCTGTTGCAATTTCAGGTCGAAGAGTTCAGGAGTTAGTTTAGTCTCATACACAACTTCCGTATCTGAGAAGAGATTACTCCTAAGACGACGATAATAAGAGAAAATGTCCTGCTGCTCCGTTAACAGGTCATCTTCACGCTCCTGCGTATTATTTTCTATAGGTTCTTCCATTTTATTAAACTATAAGTGACTCATAGAAGATTCGAACTTCTGCCTTCCCCTTCAGCATAGCCACGATTATGTGCCTATCCTGAAGGGGGATGAACTACCATCTATTCTAATGAGCCGATTATATTGTTTATCGTCAATTCATCGAGTGTGTATCCGTAAAGTGTTCTTATGCAGTTTAACACGTAAGTTTGGAGTCTTTTAGTCCTACCTCCGTGAACGAATCTTTCATATTTTGGAATCAGTTGCTCCCTGTTGTTAAGCACTAACTGCTCCCAATTAATATTGGGTAATAGGCTAATGGTCAGAAGATCTGCAATATTTTTAATATTTGCTGTACACAGTATGAAATCATCAAACGACAACTTTGATTTTTCCTTTGGTTCGCTAAGAGTCGTATAAAAAGCAGCAATAGCTTTCTTGTCGAGAGTTTTATATTCCTTCTCGTAGTTTTGATTCAAGCTATGCGCCACGTCATTACGCAACAACCTGTAATAGTCATACAGTTCTTTCTTGAACTTCTCAATCGAAGGACTTATCCCAATTTGCAAAAGTGCGTCCACAAGTTTATCAAACTTTGAACCATCTATTTTGCTTAACGAGAAAGCTGGATCTATTAAGAACTTTACATCATCAACGAAATCAGTAATGAAATCATCGAAACTTGCATTCGGGAACACAAGATAGCCCTGAATTTGTTTCTCCCTAAAATTTGCAAGACTTATGTTATTTAACCTCACACCTGTAACTATAGAAGTGCGACTGAGAAAGGAGTCAAAGGATTCTTTCTTAGCATCAAAAGTTCCAAGATAATATCTACTGGCAACCTCTTGGTATTCGACCAGAGCGTCATACTGCCCCAATGTCAGCCACAAATTGCGGTTCGATGGTATATCAAACGTTGAATTCCTGTATGTTGAGCGATTCCTTACCATAGGCTACAAAGAATTTCCTGCTTAACTCAGTTCCATAATTCTTCCAGTCCATCTTTCCAACCAGGGAAAGGTGGGTAGTGCATCAACTCGTTGTATATGTCTATCATCGTATTGACAAACTCCCTGTTGATGTAAAGAACCTCCTTGGTAATGGACAACGGAGGAACTACACCACTCATATAAGTGAGGCGATACACAGAGTAGCCATACTTTTCCCGATTCCGGTCAATCTCTCCAATTGGCGAAGTGATGCTCTCATACCCTTCAATTCAATCAAAACCGACCGTTTTGTTTCTTCAGGCAATTGCTGAAAGGCACGGCTATTCGTTACGCCAGTCTTTTCTTTAATCAGTAACATTACCTGATTATCCAAAGGACGACCTTTCGATGTATCTTATATATCAAGGCATGCAACATCATCAGACAAAGAAGTATTCACAAGGTCATTCAGTTTATCCTTAATTCCGCAACACTATTATAAATTAAACTTTTTAAGTTCCTGAGCAACAAAAAGTTGCCCGAGATTTTGTCCTGTCGAAGAATTCACTTATCTTAGTGTTGCAAAATAAGCAAGAGAATTCAACGGTCGAGTAAGTGGAGAGAATTTCACCCTCCCTTCTCTCGGAACCGTGCTTGACAGTCTCCCATCACACGGCTCTTCGTACTTAACTCTTTTGTTTATTAGTTTATATTCTTTATTAACCTAGACGTGGATAGGGTACAAATCCCTTCACCCAGTGTGAAACTAATTTTTTGCTAACGATGCTTCATCAATGGTTCACTTGCGTTCATCTCCTTGACACATACCTTGCCAACCTTACGAAAGGCTTTCAATTGTCGTTCACTACCCATCTGTTTCCATCAGAGCAGCACAAAGTGGTTTGCAATCAGCACCTGCATGCCGAATACAGTGGGTCTGCCACCATCTCTTTAGAAGTTACGACAGAAATCTATCAAATATAGCCAATATCAGACTTCATTCTGTCTCAGGACACACTTTCACCTGCAAAGGTGCAAAATATTTATAAGACTACCAACTTTTTTATGAACAAAATCTTATCCCGAACTGGAGTATTTTTACGCTAAATCAGAAAACAATAAATCATCTTCTCCTTCAAAAACAAGAGACTCCAAATTGTTTATCATTAGCATCTTTTGAAAGTTATCCTCAAAAGAATTAGATGGCATATCTTTAATCGTATTTTTATATGTGGATATCATACATTCCTTTGCATCCTTCTTAGATTTTCCAGAAAGAAAATCTTTCAAGCCCTGAAGAGCACATTTCAAGAATAACTCTTCGTCAGTTCCTATCATCCATGAGTCTGAGTAACCTACGAAGAATTTAATTCCAATTCTTATTAACTCATCTTTTAAATCTAGACCTGAATAACAAGCTAAAGCGTAAAGTCCTTTGTTGGCAAAATTATAGTTTGTTGTATGGATAGAGATGACTTCTTCGTTATTTTCGTTGATAATCTCACCATTTATGCCATGAGAGACAATAACACAAAGAGAGTTACTCTCCATCTTTCCACAAACTTTATCTGCATTTAAGTTAGGTGGACATACGCTCTCAAATGTTATCTTGTTATCCAAACAAGCTTGTTTCGCTTCATCTGAGCAAGACTCGAAAAAATGATGTAATTCCGTATTACAATCATTGTTGTATGCAATCAAAACACTACTCATTAGCCTCCGAGTTTTCAGTAAATTGATAGATATAGAACTGATTCACCATCTTTTCAAATGATTTCCCAATCGTGGATTGTTTGCGAAGTTCTTCCAATATTTTTTGCCATGTAATCGTTTGGTCAAAAGTCCTAAAAGCAATCTTGTCAGAACATTCGGGATGATTAATGAGCCATTGCTCTAAGATACAATCAAATCTAGTAACCCAATTTTTCTGTATCTTGTCAATCAGCCCAAACGTCACGTCAATGTCTTGGCTGCGATCTAAAAAAAAGAAATTCTCTTCGTTCATCATATCAATAACCGACTGAGCTGGAAATGAGGTTACAGGATTAGCTGACATCATTATCACATATAGTAAAGATGTTTTTTTTCGTATTTCTTTCAGAATGTCTATCCCTTTGGTAGGTAAACCACTAAAGTTCCAGTCAAGAAATACAATCATCCTACTATTTATGTTTTCTAGAACAAAATCTAAGCCCTCTTGCGGATTCTTAAAGACATGACTATAATCAGCATTTTTATAATGCTTTCTGATATTCTGAACGATAGGTTCATTTACGTCTAGATTATCATCAATAAATACTACTTTGAAATCCATACTTTAATGTTTAAAGGGTATAACAATTTTTACCGTAGTCCCAATCTCACCAAATTCACTGTCCTCAATAGACACAGTTCCCTTCAAAGATTCTACTCTGGTCTTAACAATGTATAAGCCAACACCAGCCCCGCCTTTATCTTGAGTGGTAGTATAGTATAGGGCAAATACTTGCTCTCTGCGTTCTACAGGGATTCCAACCCCAGTATCCGAAACCTTAATGACAAGATTATTGGAGAGTGCTTCATAGGACACCTTTAGGATCTTGGTTTTGGCATTTGCCATTGCCTTAATCGAATTGTCAATCAGATTTTGAAGGATGTCTCTAAAGAACTGCTTATTAATTGTCAACTTGAGTTGAACAGGGAAAGAACTATCAACCTTGATGTTTTCTTGATCAAATATATGGCTGTAGTCATTCAAAATTTCTTCGAAAATCTCCTTTAAAACAATTTCTTCAGGATTCAGATTGGACTGCGAGTAACTCAGCATAAAGTCAATCACCCGGTTCAGCACCTTGTATTTTTGGAACATTTCTTTTGCGTATAATTTGAAAAGTTCTTCTTCTTCTGGATCAGGGTAATAACGATAGAAAAATTCAATTCTATCCTTCATCTGATTTAAAGTGGTACGAACGGCATGTGCAATCTGTATGGCATAGTCTTGCAGTGACATGATGCTCATATAGATATTCTCTTTACGCGTAAAGTCCTCTTCTACCTTCTTCTGTTCCTTGATTGCATTTTTTACTGACTGCCCAGTCTTTTTTGCTTGTTTGATAAGAATATCAACCGTGGGCTTTAAACTGGAGTTCTGCTGTGCAAAGTCGGAAATCGTAGTGATGAATTGGTTTATATTTTCAGATGCAGAATTTAGCTCAGTAGAAACTTCTTCTTTCTGTTTCTTACGCATGGTCTCTTTATAGGCTTGTAATGCATTTAGCTGAAGTACGATAAAGTCCTTGAATTTACGATAAGCCTCATTATCAACAAAATCTTGTCTGTTGGTAGCATCAATAATATTTGGGTTTCCATCACGAGTCAATTCGATGGAGCCAAGAAATTCACGCGTACTTATTCTGTTGAAAATATCTTGCCACACACGCTTGTCAATTCCTAAGATATCTCTTTTTTTATCTTGATCCTTGTTTGCCTCGGCAAATGGTGTGGTGATGATGCCATCTCTATAGACTTTGAAACCATCTATCGAATCGTTGGGGTATGCTTTGCGATATTTGGCACGAGCAGGTCCATCAAAGAAATATACTCTCATTTTGATTCCACCAAAGTCTTTATCTATGGGTATATTTCGAGATTTAAAAGAACTACTTTTTTTATCAAAAAATATACTTTCCTGAGTGTTGTTCTTTTCGTTAAAATCGATTGTAAATGAAGCTGTCGCTATATCTGTCTCCTCAATTGTATGAATTGCATTTTGATTGATTCCGAATTCATCGGCTACCACACGAACTTGAAATTCATCATTTTTATTAACAAAAGGAGATCTGATCTTCGATATCTGACGAATGAGTTGTTCTATTTCGCTTTTGGTCCAATACTCTCTGATAGCCGAGATAACCAACTTTGTACCCGATTCTGAGAGTTTGTCTGCGGGAGAATATTGGTAATCGTTTTCAATATCAGTAAACAGCAGTATGTCATTGGTATCATTATGTTCGTAGAAAGACCAATCAATTACAACATTCAGCCATTCCTTTTCACCCGCTGTTTTGGTAATAATGCGAGTCTTGTCACCTAGCTTATCAACAGCAAACCGTCCAATTCCTTTTTCGCCTACGCATCTTCGGTGAAAAGGTTCTGGAGAATAGGGATTTTTACGTTTAGATGACGTTCCAATAACCATCCATTTGTCCCTGATATCTTCAAAAGACATGCCACAGCCATCGTCGATAATTTCTATGACAGCATTTTGTTTGTCAGCCCCCACATTTGTGAATCGAACAGTAACCTGACATGCATTGGCATCATAGCAATTTTTCACCAATTCGAATAGAGCCGTGACTCTATCTGTAATGAGCTCACGACCTATCAAGCGAAAAGTCGAAACATCAAATCGCCATTTTAAGGTTTGATTTTTATCTTTCATTTGGCGTATTTCTAATATGTTGAATAATACTTTCTGCAATTACTTCCCCAAGTCTGGGAGGTACAGCATTCCCGATGTATCTAGAGGCTACACCAATAGATATTGAATCCTCGTTGTCAAAGAAGGCATAAGAACGAGGGAAGGTTTGCAACAGTGCCGCTTCTCTAACAGAAATAGCCCTATCTTGGTCGGGATGACCGAATCTTCCATTTCCCAAACCCGTACATTGCGTGGTCATGGTAGGACTAGGCTTGTCCCATCGCATTCTTCCATATACACTACCAAAACTTTTTCCACCCTTTCTTTTATGACATTCCAAAACCAGCTCTGATGGCCAGTCTTTCCAACTACCTCCTGCTGGAGTCGCCTTGATGCGCTGCAAATTCTTTTCTGATAGGAAACAACATCTGTGTAGGGAGTCAGTGGAGCTAGCCTCGCCAGCTTTTAAAGGAGGCAAGTTTCCAATAGTATCTCGTACTGTTTTATAATTATCGGGGGTACAAGTTTCCTTAATCAAATCTATAGGACCTAGCCGAGATGCCAATAAAACCAACCTCTTTCGCGTCTGAGGAATACCATAATCTGGGCAATATACTACATGATACGAAACGTTATATTTTGCTTCTTTTAGCGTATGTACAAAATCGCCAAAAACATCTTTCTCATTAAAAGTAAGAAGGGATGGTACATTTTCCATTGTTATAATATCTGGCTGAACTTCCTTCACCAATCTACCGAATTCGTATAGTAAATCATACTTATTCGGATCTTTCTCTTTGTTTTTGAATGCATAAGAAGAAAACGGCTGACATGGTGCACAACCAGCCAACACCTTGATGGATTTCTTTGAATAGTATTTGTTTATATCTATTCCATGAACCTCCTTGATATCCTTATAATTGAATTTGGCTTCGTTGTTAGTTTCATATGCATATTTACAAGTTGCATCTAAATCAAATCCAGCAAGAATGGAAAAGCCCTTAGATTTCATTCCAAAACTCAACCCACCAATACCACAAAACAAATCAACCACCTCTATTTTTGGCAGTTTTCCTCTTCGTTTATGTGATTTAATTTCTTTCATTGTTCGTAATTAAATTAATGACTCCACTTTAAAAAGTGTGTTAAATTTGAATTAAATATATGCCTTGGAAAGTTTTTACGCTATCCTTGGCGTTAACTAACTTTGGCGGCAAGTTGGCAAACGACCAGTTTATACAGCGTCAAAAATGCCTCTTATTGCCTAAATATAGTCCCAAAGTTGGGCGATTCGGTCTTTGAACTATTTTGTTGCCATCTGGAGTAAATCACCGTTAGAACGTAACTACTGATTTTCAGTAGTTAGCACATCCAATAATTTTTCAAAAAAAGCATATTATTAATTGGTATTGCCAAAGCTGCCATTTAGGCAGCCTTGACATTCTCCGTATATCACCATTACATCGTACCCACTATATTATAGCGTCAGAAGCATTCCTCAATGCAAGCTAAAGTAACTTTTGCTCTTCTATTACCAACTTACTCAATACCGGCATGAGCTTTTCTATCTTGCGGCACTTCACCTTATTATAATAGAAGTCTATATCATCGAGGAGGTCATAAGCCTGGTCTTCTGGCATATCACCACCATAACCGCCAGCGACTATCGTTATGGCGGCAAGCTTACGAGCATCTAAGTGGATACGGAAATCGTACATGCTTCGAAGGATTACAGGAAGGGTATTGTATATGACGTTACAATAGTGAAGCAGGTCTTTGAAATCTTCTGATTCAGTTAAGTATGCTTCGAGCATCTCTTCCTGATATTGGCGGAGAAGCAATAAGTACTTTTCCTTGCCTACCTTACCTTTGATATTTTGGGTCATAACCCAGAACAGGGCATGGGATAGAACGATTTTATCTTCTGAAGGGTGATAATAGAAGAGGTCGTCTTCTGGGCTATTCGACTTAGCCCATTGTTCTTCTAACTTACCAATCATTTCCTTTCGAAAGGAATTTCTTTCTTCTTTGTTCATTGTATTATATTGTTTTTTCGACTCCCCTGTCCCCCTCTTGCGAAGAGGGGGTCCTTACCCTATACCCAAGCCCTAAATCCCTACCATAGGGATTAGGGATGTAACCGCCCTACAGTGCTATCTGTTCGAAAACCTACCCGTCCTTCCTTACCGTTAAGGAAGGCTCCACCTCTCACCCCGACCCTCTCTCCTCAGGAGCGAGGGAGGAAACCGCCCTACTCGGTGCTCGGAACCGCTACGCTCTAAGGTTGGCGGACCATCAAAGGTCTTCGTCATATTGTGCGGGATGGGACCGCCAGGGGACATCTTGATGATGGGGACCGCCTTACTATAGCTTGCTGATTGGGAACGCATGGGGACGGCTTGCTGGTTGGAATCACCATATTTGTTCCTCATTGCAGTATCGCTCTGCACTGGTCGTCGCTCGAATGAGGAGTTTATTCTTTTTAAGTCCCACAGATTGCACAGATAAACACAGATTTCTTAGACCTGTGCGGTCTGGGGGGATTAAGGGCACGCGGATCTCGCTGATGACGCAGATCTTTTGAGTTGTGCGGAATACGATGGTGTTTAATTTTATTTTGTTCCTCATTGCAGTATCGCTCTGCACTTGTCGCCATTCGAATGGGGAAGAATACTTTATAAAATTCCAAATCTCTTCTTTTCTTTATTAGTAAGAGTTTCGGTTGTTTTAAGAACCTCAAAGATTCCTTGGAGATCTTGGGAGGTCAAAGTTCCAAAATACTCTCCTTCCATCAATTTCTTTAATGGGATAGAAAAGAGCATGCCACAATCAACAAAACTATCATACTTCAAGAATTCAGGATAATCTGTTTGATGAAGAAGATATTGGGCTGAAAGAAAAGAATCGGAATAAGCTGCCTTAGGACTCATTTTTGTATTAACCAATACTGAACCATAACATACTTTTTTCACTTTATCTACTCCGATAATTACTAATTTCTTTGGTTTCTGCTTTCTTCCATCCTTGAAAACCAAGCCTTCTTCTATAGAAATAACTGTTCGTACCAATGAACCTATTTCTAATTTATCTTCGGTAACCTTACGAAGATTATCAAGATAGGATTTCTGCAACTCCCTTAAATCCATGATAATGCTTTTTGAACTGATTGGCGGTCACGAATTACGCATAGCATGTCTTTGCTTGCTCCTGCCGCAGCTGCCATATCATACATGGTTATCTTGGAGTCCTCACCTGTCTTGTCAGCCTGACGTTTTGCACGTTTCCAAGCTCTGTCTTCATGGGACTTATCAGATAGGTCAAAGGATTCTACATCCTTGCACTTTTCAATCCATTTATCCAACATCTTCACATCAGCTACAGATAGTTCATTCATATCGCATTCCGCATTCTTGGAAGCTAGAACAAGTTGATGACCATCCTGAGAGATGGCTATATTCAATGAATCTGCAAAATCCTTTAATTCTGGCGTAGAAAGGTCTGCCTTGCCTTCAATACCACGCAACACCTTATAGGTTAAAGCAGGTACTGGACCATGCTTTCTTGCAACAAAGGTATCGTAAATGATTGGCAATCCATATTCCTTTAACTGATCTTGCTGCGCAAAATACATAACCTTAAAGAGATGAATATAATCAACTCCTTCTGGGAATGCTTTCAGAATGTAAAGCACTACTGCCTTTATTTTCAAAATCTGATCTATTGTCTTCATTATTGTATCTCCTTTTTGCCTGCAAATATAAGGGTTTTCTTTGAAACTACCAAATTTTTGGAGGAGTTTTTAATTTTCTACAATTTCCAACAAATTTCTACTTATCGTAAGCGTTGCACCACTGATGTACTTGATTTCGCTGCCGATGACGGCTTTCTTGCCATTATAGCTCTGCACGTATGCTTCCACACCTTTCATGCTACCCGACACCACTCGCACTTTGATACCTATTCTTCAAAGGAATAGGGGCAGCAGTGACAGGCTCTTCATCATTCTCTACAAAATATCGATAGTTGGCAATAACCTGATCGGGAATTTGGTATATTTTCCTTTAACCTGGCATCGTCAGCATCTTATACACATCCGAACGGAAGCGGATCTTATCAAGTTGTGACGGAGAGACGTTACAAAAGATGAAAGTGGAAAGAAATAGCTTTTCTTTCACTCTTCGCTTATTGGAACGCTTGTCTATATAACCTACTTTTACCTTAGGAATCCAGTAATCAAACCAAACATGATTGTGATTAAGATTGATTCGTATAGAATCAGCTATTCTCGTTTCACAATTCACTCTCACTACAGCCATATACCATCCTGCATCATCAGGTTTTTTAAGCCCTTCATTAGGCTTTTTGGGAGCCATTTCCTTAGCGTTTTCTTCACTTTTTGCCATGGCTTCGCCGTCGTCCCCTGCAATAGTGGACGTAACCTGTGAGTGTATATTTGTCTCTTTCATCATGCGAATCAAGTTCGTTTTTTGATGACGTTCATCTGTCTCTCGATATAAGAGACACAGAATCTCCTTGCAAAAATACGAAAATTGTTGGAAACTAGCAAATTATGCGTGTTAAAAAATTAATATCATTCTACGAAAATCAACATTATTTTACTATTCTTTTCGTACATAATTTCCTAAGTCGTTGATTGAACGAAAGTTTTCGGTTTTTCTGTATCTCTCATGTAAAGATTCAGGAAAAATGGTTCATTTTGGTTCATTTTACAAAATCCCTCTTTTTATTCTTTTTTGTGGCTTATAGGGCTGCCAGTATTTTGGCGTTGGCATCATCTACTTCTGAGCTTTTGATAGAATTGAGATAGATTTGCGTGGTGGTTTCTCCATCTTTCATTTGGTTGCAACCTTTGTGATAATGACAGATACACCTGATACAATTGCCTCTAAACGAACAAAGGGAAACAACCAGTCTTCGGTCGTTCCCCTTTGTTCGTTGTATTCATTCTGATTACATCACATGATTGTCAAAATGGCTTTGCATGCATATCATCCCGTCCTTCCTTGTTGATAAAGCGAGCTGCACTCGGCAATTTTGAAAGCGAGCTTTCATTGTACTCATTGGCATCGCTTTTTCCCATTAAAGAGAGGTATTTTTTCGAATCCCTCCGTCTCCCTTTCCAAAGGGAGCTCCACTTTCTCCCTAAGCCCCTCTTCCTCAGGAAGCGGGGATGTAGCTGGCGACGCTATAGCTCTGCCAGAGTTTTGGTAACACCAGCGGAGTCTTTACCCACAAGGGGCTGGTGTTGAGTGTTGACGCAATAGAATTGCGATTGTTTGTCGGCTGGCGCATCATTACTACTTTATTTATGAAACCATTTACCATATTTACGCCAATCGTAATAACATACTAACTTTCGAAAATAAGTAAGTGTATTATTTCCAAATTGCAACGATTGTTCTATATATTTTTTTATAAGATCTTCTATTTTTCCAACCTCACAGTCTGTAATTGTTATATACGGGATTAAGGCAAAAACTTTCCACAAACATACATTTTCATATTTTTCCAAAACACCTTCCAATGATAGCTCTATATCGCAATCTGCAAAATGTGGATATGCTTGCAATGAGTTTCCATCTTTTAACTCATGTAATATTTGAGGATATGATTCGGCACATTCCTCCTTACTTGATATACCCATATTATTTAGATACTTAAAGCAAGGAAGATAATTATTTTTTCCGTTAAACAAAGAAGGAATTGTTTGTTTCAAAATTAAATCAGAATTAAAATCATTCTCTTCAACAATATCTTTAAACAATAAAGAGCGATCTATACTTTTATATCCTACTGCTTTATATTTTTCTATTGCCCCAAAACCACAAACAAATTGAATATCGTCACATTTATCCAATTCAGCATCAGACAAAGCATAAATTTTCCTTTCTGGTCTTTCCGAACGCACTATGTTATAAAAATTCTTTTTATATAGCCTCAACAAATGGGTAGGAATTGTTCTTTCATAATGACTTAACAATTCATAGATTGGCATAAAATCATGAGTTTTAATAACAATACAAGGGAGTATTTTATTGTCATTCATGTGTTTATCCATATAATCAATTTTTATTTCTTGCATCGGATTTTTAACCCACTCAACAAAAATCAAATTATTACGAAGACGTTCAAGACCTTTATTGTTTTTTCCAACACTTCGCATCATTGTTTCTAGCAGATTTTGAACGTTCGGATCATTCAATGAATAGCCTATAAATACAACAGGATGTTCTACAAATATCGTTATTAATTTAGCAGCAAGATAAGCATTTTTGCTATTGTAATCATCGTAATCCTCTTTTGTCAACACCAAACTTCTAGAATCAAGGATGCTTCCGTGTATTTTATATATTTCACCAACATTTTGTACATCAGAAAACAAGAGGTCTTCTTGTCCAACAAATGTTTTAAACTTAGGAAAAACTAATTCTGCTAAATCATCCCAATTCGTAGTAATTATACCATCAATATTTATGGATGATAAAAAATTTAATTCTGAAATACTTTTTTCAGGGATTCCATCAATCGTATAATCTAACAAATACTTCGATATGATCAATTTCAAATAATCATCTTGACTCCTTATCGAACTAACAAATCTATGTTCATCGCATTCTGGTTCATTCTGAATTTTTCGCCAAAATTCCTCATTAACATCTTTTGCTAAGGCTGAAGCAATAACATATAAATCTTCAGTTCCCAAAGTTGAAGAATATTGTCCAAGAGGCTTAGAAGAAAAATGTTGTAGAAGTTCATCCCATTTCGGCGTATTTAAATAGTGCTTGGTAAATCCAGAACCAAGGAATAAAAAAGGGGCACTTTTCTTTGTTTTCAATATCCCCAAAAACTCTTCTTTTTCCATCTTTATCTATTTTTACAGACTACAAAAAGCAGTTTTACTGACATTCGGAGAAACAGAATTCAGACATACTTTACTCTCATCTGAGACAAAACTTGTTCATATGTCTTGCAACGACTAGCTAAATCATCTTGAAGAGCCGCCTCGAAAGTTCGCTTCATCAAGTCTTCATCTAATGCTTCAGGAAAATCTTCTGTTTCTTTTGTGTCCATATGACAACATACCTACAATAGTCCAAATTTCTCTTTGGCTTGTCGATTGATGAAACCACAACGCTTTACCAAATTCATGGCATTAGCTAAATCGGTTTCAGTCAGCTTTCCTTTCAACTCACCTTCAACAGATACTATTTTATTAGCATCCAGCTCGAATAGTTCTGTACAATCCAACCAACTGTCATAGTTGAGTATCTGGGGATAATCGCTTTGGCGCAACAGATATTGGTATTGCTGCATAACAGCTGTACGCTTAAAGGGAGTAATCTTTGAATTCACAATCAATGAACCTACAAGATTGCCTTTTTCGTTCTTACCTATTATTACTACATACTTTCTTCGAGTAGCATACCCATTACGCAATGTCAAGCCATCATTCTCATCCATTTCCAAATAGACGATGTCACCTATATTCATGTCAGCAGAAGCCTTCACTGCACTTTCCTCATGCAGTTCAGCTTTTAAATGTGCCAACACATTTCTTGAATCGTCTATGATCATGCCAATGCCTTTTTAAGAAGTTGCTTTTCACGAATATAATCCACCAGTTCCTTAGAGGCATTGCCTGCTCTGGCTATGTCTATCACCGTCAGATAATCCTTGTCGGGATCATCCTTGCGGCTATTGTTGGCATGACTCCAGGCACTATCATGAGACATCTCAGACAAATCCATTGAATCCATATCCTTATATTTCTCAATACATTCATCGAGGGTGCTCACTTCCATATCGGCTAGCATATCCATATCGGGAGATTTCTTCGCAAAGACTCTTTGTCCTCTTACGTTGATTGCATCCACGAAATCAGACAATCCGATAGCAGTTTCATCAGAGCACTGATTTTCAGCTATCTTCACCACCTTATTAATTAAGGACGGCACAGGACCATAGTCTCTTGCTCTAAAGCTATCAGGCAAAAGACATAAGCCATAATTGCCTAGATATTCCCTCTGGGCGAAATACAAGATTTTATAGAGCTTGATATAATCAACCCCTTCTTTGAAAGCCTGCAATACATAAAGCACTACAGCCTCTATCTTTAATATCTGATCTATTGTCTTCATCGTTGTCTTGTTTTTATGTTATAAAACGATACAAAAATACGGTTTTTCTATGAAATCGCCAAAGATTTTGATGATTTTAACGCAAATATTACTTCCTCTTTTCCATCAGCCTTACGATGGATTCTTTTATGTCATGGAGATTCATGCCGTGAGGTACAGGGAATTTCTGTTCGTCTTCGGTCATGTCTCTTGGGTCTACACAGAGACCTAAGCCCTCGAAGTCTTCATCAATTGGCAATGAGTCTATTCCAAAATATTCTTGCATCAAAGCCTTGGGCTTCTTGGCATCGCTGCACATAATTTCTTGGAAGAACTTAATACAGAGGTCTCGCAAATTGCCGATTGCCGTGGCATATTCATCATCTACCATCGGACCAAAAATGGCGAGGTCGGTGAATTCCAAACCATATATCTTATAGCTGATATACCATGTCTTGGGCTGATGGTCGAAACCTAAGGTCGTAATGTAGGGTTCGGACAGACAGTTGCCGTCGTCATCCACTCGCTGTCCAAATGATCGGGCTATCGTGGGATATTTTTTGCGGAACGGGCGCTTTACCTCAAAATACTCATCACCAGGGATGGGATGTTCTACTCCATTCCACACAAAATCGAGAATATTGCCCCAATTGCAGGCAACATGGATATAACCCTCTTGCATCAAGAGATAGCACACCATATATCGCTCAGCAGACAAGCGCAAGGTCAGTTCCATGACTCTCGGACGTATCAGCTGATAAGCTATCATTCTTCCCTCTTCGGGTATCTGCGGAGGATTTTTGGTCAACGCAGGACGGAAAACGATTGGCTGAGCTTCATCCGAAGCCTTGCCTGCGGCATTGATTTCCTTCAACTTATTATCAGCAAATATCTTGGTGGCATCGGTCAGCATTTTGAGATGACTATCTGTCAACTTTTTGAAGATGTCAAATACCTCATCGAGCATATAGAGACGACACTCGCCTGTTGCGTCCTCTTCCTTTCCGATGACGAGCAAGGACTTCTGCAAGCGATTGTATTTCGACTTATCATGAGGTACAGTGATGTAGTTGCCTTTGCCTGCCTCTTGGATTTCTCCTATCATGTCGATTGCCTCTTGTCCTAGATTGTCCCAAACATACTGGGTGCTATGCTTCAGGTGGTAGTCAAGGGCTTGGGCTAGCTCATCTTTGCGCCAGCTTTTTGGAAAACGGAAGCCCCAAATCTCGGCTGCCTCCAGCATATTAGCCTTCGTATCTACCGTTACGATGGTTTCAATAAAGGAGGGTCTATTCTTGTTGTAATCATATATATTGCCTTATAAACATTCATTGATGTCGAAAGGACTATCGAAGTCCTTCAACAGTAAATCACCGTTAGAACGTAACTACTAATTTTCAGCAGTTAGCACATCCAACATTTTTCCCAAAAAACATATTATTAATTGGTATTGCCAAAGCTACCATTTAGGCAGCCTTGACATTCACCTTTTTGTTCGTGTTATAATTACATGAGATTAGGGACATGATAAGATTTTCTAAAATCATCCCGTCCTTCTTTGTTGATAAAGCGAGCTGCACTCGGCAATTTGAAAGCGAGCTTTCATTGCACTCATTGGCATTGCTTTTTCCCATTAAAAAAGGTATTTTTCTACCTCTCCGTCTCTCCTGCAAGGAGAGCTCCACATCCTAACCAAGCCTTCCCTTCTCAGAAAGGAAGGATGTAACCGCCCTACCCGGTGCTCGGAACCGCTACGCTCTAAGGTTGGCGGACCAAAGCGGTCTTCGCCATGTTGTGCGGGATGGGACCGCCTGACTGTTATGGAGATCAGCGCTTACGTCCTTTACCAAAATAATTCAGAATGCGAACCTAAACGAACTAATTCTATTGCATTATTGTTCTTATCAAACCAAATCAAAAGTGTATCATTTTCTATATGGCATTCCATATAGTTCTTCCAGTTGCCTTTCAAAGAATGAGGATTATATTCTTCCGGTATCTGATTGCCTTCTGCCAAAAGCTTAACTATCCCCATAAGCGTTTCTACAAATTCTTTATCATTCTTAAAACGCTTATAATCTTTCTTGAACTGCGAGGTCTTTCGAATTTCTTTCATAAACCCTATTCCTCCATTGATGCCATGAAACTTTCTAAGCTATCTACTCGAACTACTCCCGCATCATGACCACTCTCAGCCTCTTTCATTGCTGCCAAAGTTTCTGCGTTTGGAACATCTTCCAAAGCAGCACTCCTTGAAACTGGGGAGTCTGAAACTATTTTAACGCCTCTCATAAGAGAGAGGACATTCTTTAATTGCTCCAACAAAGATGGACTATCTATCTGTAATGTTAACTGTGCCATAACTTCTATATTTAATTCGCAGCAAAGATAAGGGTTTTCTGTGAAACTACCAAATTTTGGGGGAGTTTTTTCAACTCTGACCAATTACTTGTAGAGATCTACGGTGATATCGAATGGTGAAGCGAAATCTTTCAGCATTGCATGCTTCGTAATAAGCAGCTAAGCACTATAACATTTTTCGACTCCCCTGTCCCCCTCTTGCGAAGAGGGGGTCCTTAACCCACTCCCAAGCCCTCGCCCTTTCCAAAAGGGCAAGGGATGTAACCGCCCTACTGTGCTGTTTTTCTAAAATCATCCCGTCCTTCTTTACCATTAAAGAAGGCTCCACCTCTCATCTCGGTCTTCTCCCCTCAGGGAAGAAGAGGAAAACCGCCCTCCGGTGCTCAGAACCGCTACGCTCTAAGGTTGGCGGGGCATCAAAGCCCTCGCCATGGTTGTGCGGGATGGGACCGCTGGGCTGTTATGGGGATCAGCTTGCAATTATATTGCTGAAAGTGAGTGCATGGAGAGGGTATCCTCCATTGTTGCCATAAAACTTTCTATCTCGGGCTTCTTTCTTGATTATTCCTTATCTTTTTTTATCTCGTCAGCAGGTTTCTCCACCAATTTTTGCTCAGCCTGGCTGGCAGTGGGCGCAATGAGATTGTTGCCGCCATGAATATTGAAGATAGCATGGGGATCCTGATACTCCTTGATTTGATCGATGAGGCCATGATACTCCTTGGACATCATCTTGCGTAGCAGACATTGCACTCGGGAGACGTCGGCAAAGTGATTCTCATTCATGAACTCCTGTGCCTTCTGTATCATGTACAAATTTTTATCCTCCATACTAAATTAACCATCTAGAATCAATAAAAGCCAATTTTCAGCAGCAATTAACCATAATCCGCAAGTTTTGCGAGTTGAAAATTCTATAGTTGTACGACTGTAAAGCTACAGTTGTACGACTATACATGCTATAGTTGTACAACTCTGGAGTTATAGTCGTACAACTATAGGGGTCATAGTCGTACGACTATAGATTTTCAAGAGACCAAGTATATTTTTCACTTTTTATACACTGCTGATTATCAGCAACTTATCAAGCCTCAACATAATTTCAATTCTACAAAACGAATTTGGATTCATTGAAAATTCTGAAATTATGGAGTGCTTTAAAGTGCCTTTTGTCAGTATTTTTCCTCACGCTACTTCATTGGTGATCATTTCCACTTATACCAGGCTTCATTGATATACTTGCGGATATTACTGATGCCTGTAGTAACCTGAGGAGCCAAGGGCTGTAAGACTTCGATGAACTCCTGCTTCACCATAATATCTTGGTCAACCTTTACGTCTGTATCATTCACCATATCCATCACCACCTGAGCCAATTCCTTGGCATTGGTGCATGCAGAGAGCTTGGCTACATATTCTGCTAATGCTTCCACATTATTAATATATAAGGAGAGACGGGTTGTTTCGGGTGAGAGAACAGGCTCTTGACTTGTGGTCTTCGCCTTCATCATCTCCTCTATGTACTTGTCGCCATAAAAGTTTTGCTCAGCCTTGATAGCATTGGGCAGAATCTGGTTGTTACCGCCAGAGATATTAAAGACGATATTTGCCTTGCAGGTATCTTCCATTGCTATGATTTTTATTAAAAGTGAACGTATCGTGAATGAGCAGTAAACAGATGGTGAACGTCAGTGAAGGCATTTGTTTTCGCCTCCGAAATGTTGTATCTTCGCAACGTCAATCAGAACAAACGGGATTGCTAATCTCTTTGGACTGACGATGACTGAACTTTAGTATTAATCTTTTAAATGTTTTAATTATGAGTAAAAGCTACAAAGTTGCAAAGAAGACCATTAACATGGGTGAGAAGAAGGGTCAGACACTCTTTTCTGTTAGACCTTACAGTTACGGAACCTTGACCACCGAGGAGGTTGCTAACCAAATCGCAGTGGAGTCTACAGCTACTCCTGCAGACGTAAAGGCAGTACTCGACCGCTATGCTTACTACGTGAAGGAGAACCTGAAGAAGGGTTACGACATCGAGTTGCTTGGATTCGGCAAGCTCTACATCCGCTTCATTACCGGCAAAGCTGTAGAAGATGAGAGTAAGGCGAACGCTAAACTCGTCAAGAGTCTCGTTCCTGCCTTCCGTCCTTCTTTCACCAAGTTGCAGAATGGTACTCGTCTCTACAACCTGATTCCTGATTCCATCGAACTCGTCAAGTACGGTGAAGAGAAGAAGGATAAGACTACTGGCGGCGAGACCACTGACGGAAAGAACACTAGCGGTGAGACTACTGGTGGTGAGACCACTGGCGGCGGTTCCGGCACCGAGGCTGGCGGAACTGGTTCCGACAATGGTGACGGATTGGAATAGTCTCCAACTCTGGCAGTGCCTTACCTCTCTGAAAGGGAGGCACTGCTAAACTCTGATCACTTATTGTTTCATTTAAATTTTATTGATTATGAAAATGTTCTGTTCTAACTCTGAATCAAATCCAAACAAGATTTCCTGGACTCAAATCGTGAATGCCATCGTACAGGCGCTGATTGCTGCTCTCACGGCACTGGGAGTAAGCTCGTGCGCGAGTGCCTTATAGCAATGTTGAATGTTGAGTGTTGAATGTTGAATTATTCCTATGACGAAAGATACATTTCCAATGAACATTGGCGGGGAGAAGGAACGCTCTGAGCGCATGCTCCTCGCCAAAGTGGAGAACGGCAAGAACATGATGTCTGCCGACTCTGTGAGATTTCTGGTACTGCATTGCTCGGCTAGCCGATGCAATGAGGACTATAGTGTGGAACAGCTGCGCCGTGACCATAAGGCGCGTGGGTTTTATGACATCGGCTACCACTTCTACATCCGTAAGGATGGAACGATGACGCAGCACCGTAAGCTGCTGGAGGTGGGGGCTCATGCCAGACCTTATAATGGATGCTCTATCGGCATCTGCTATGAGGGAGGGCTCGATGAGCAAGGCAAGCCTTGCAACACCATGACAACTGAGCAGGAAACGAGACTCATTGATCTTTTCAGGAATCTGAAGATTCTCTTTCCGAAAGCGAAGATTGTGGGCCATCGGGACTTGCCTGGGACTACTCCAAAGGAGTGTCCGTGTCTGGATGCTGGAAGCTGGGCTGCCCGACACCGCCTTGATTAACTCTTATAACTCCTTTTGGCTGGCATTGCTAGCTAAAGGAGTTTATCATGATACGTCTTTCTAAAGTGCGTCGGATCTGTTGCTACGAAACCATTTTCAGCTACATATCCTTCACTTTTTGCCATGGCTTCGCCGTCGTCTCCTGCAACAGTGGACGTAACCTGTGAGTGTATATTTGTCTCTTTCATCATGCGAATCAAGTTCGTTTTTTGATGACGTTCATCTGTCTCTCGATATAAGAGACACAGAATCTCCTTGCAAAAATACGAAAATTGTTGGAAACTAGCAAATTATGCGTGTTAAAAAATTAATATCATTCTACGAAAATCAACATTATTTTACTATTCTTTTCGTACATAATTTCCTAAGTCGTTGATTGAACGAAAGTTTTCGGTTTTTCTGTATCTCTCATGTAAAGATTCAGGAAAAATGGTTCATTTTGGTTCATTTTACAAAATCCCTCTTTTTATTCTTTTTTGTGGCTTATAGGGCTGCCAGAATCTTGGCGTTGGCATCATCTGCTTTATTATATATGTCATTTGCGGTGGCTTTGTCTGTCCACAGGAACTCTCCGAGCACTTAAAGCTCAGTCGCCGCACCTTGCAGGAATACCGCAAGCCGATAATTGATGGGAAAATCAGAGATGACAGATACACCTGATACAATTGCCTCTAAACGAACAAAGGGGAACAACCAGTCTTTGGTCGTTCCCCTTTGTTCGTTGTATTCATTCTGATTACATCACATGATTGTCAAAATGGCTTTGCATGCATATCATCCCGTCCTTCCTTGTTGATAAAGCGAGTTGCACTCGGCAATTTGAAAGCGAGCTTTCATTGCACTCACTGGCATCGCTTTTTCCCATTAAAGAAGGTATTTTTTCGAATCCCTCCGTCTCCCTTTCCAAAGGGAGCTCCACCTCTAACCAAGCCTTCCTCCTCAGAAGGAAGGATGTAAACCGCCCTACTCGGTGCTCGGAACCGCTACGCTCTAAGGTTGGCGGGGCATCAAAGCCCTCGCCATGGTTGTGCGGGATGGGACCGCCAGGCTGTTATGGGGATCAGCTTGCAATTATATTGCTGAAAGTGAGTGCATGGAGGGGGCTTGCAGGTTAAGCCCACCAGAATTGTTCCTCATTGCAGTATCGCTCTGCACTTGTCGTCGCTCGAATGAGGAATATTATTTTTATTCTACTTTTGATAGGATTACCTCAGGAGAGGTGCCCATCAGGGTTATGGCGGAAATCTTATGACCGCCATTGGCGTTTAATGAATGACCACAATGATAGAGGGTGTCATCTATGATAAGCCAGCGGTCATGGGACTCGTTACGCCATTTTCGGATGTCTATATGATTATCGGGGAAGAGGCGGTCATGCTCATCCATGAGACGTTGCATTCCTTGACCTACACCAACAGTATAAACTGTCGCAGAAACTTCCGGTTTACGAACGTCTAACACACTCAGGGTTAGCGATGAAACATAGCCATCTATGATGATTACTCGATGATTGGCTGAACGAACAAGATTCTCTAAAGCAACTCTTGCTGTGTAGAAATCGCCTTCGAAGAAGACCATCTCTGCAGGAGGGGTCGAAGTACGAATAAAGAAATCAAGCTGCTGTTGCTGCTTGGCTTGTATGTCCTCAATATGAGTCATACGCTTGTCTATATTCTCCTGTAAGGCTATTAAGTGACGGTTCACGGAATAACCTTGAAGAAGGTATTGCTTTATAACAGCATTCGCCCACTGACGGAAACGGGTTCCTATCGGACTCTTTACTCTATAGCCTACAGAGATTATAACATCCAAATTATAGATTTTAGTACGATATCTTTTGCCGTCTGCGGCAGTATGTAAGGATTCCTTACATACTGATTTTTCGTCTAACTCTTTCTCCTTAAAGATGTTACGAATATGCATAGTTATATTGTTACGAGTTGTACGAAACAACTCCGTCATCTGTGCTTGAGTAAGCCAAACCGTATCTTGATCCAGTTTCACCTCCAACCTAATGCTTTCGTCTGGTTGGTAAAGTACTATCTGTGAATCATCAGCCATAGGCTGTATATTATTGTCGTTTGCCATAATCATACATTTTAGCGACAAAAGTACGATTTAATTTCGTAATCACCCCAATCGGCATAAAGGGTTACCTTGGTATCATCTACGATGTACATGTAAACATGGGTGTAGAAGCTTTTCTTACCTGACTGGTAACGGTAAAATGATCTCGATGCTATCTTTATAAAAGAAGAGGGTCTGGGAGCTACCTAAAAAAAGGTTGCTCCTGGTTTGATTGATAAAAAGGGTTTCATGATTTTATATTTTGTTCCTCATTGCAGTATCGCTCTGCGCTTGTCGTCGCTCGAATGAGGAATATTTAGGATGTGACAGCATCGGGCTATGGGATGACCACATGACCAATGTTCAAGCTTCAACATATTAGTAGCTACGCTACCTTTATTGGTTTAAAATATTCAATAACTCTGCAGGAGTATAAACGGGTAAAGAAGAATTCGTAAAATCCTTCTTGTTACGAGTTACAATACAATCTCCCTCAGCTCGCAAAGCTGTGGCATTTTAAGTTGCATCTTCATAATCCTTCCAATCAGAAGAGAGCATTTCAATTACCGTATTGCCTTGCAAGTCCAAAACATCTACAAAATTCGACACCGCCAGAAGAGTTTCTTTTACATCTTGATACTCATACTTGTGTGCTATATACATGGCTGTAACATAAGACAAAGCTGATGTCATCAACTTTATGTCTCCTGTTATTCCAAGGGCAAAGAGTTTATCTGCATCTTCAGAAAAGCCCTCCCGATTTACAACGAAATCTATTAAGATATTCGTATCTATAAAAACTCTCATAATGCATATTTTTTATCAACCAACGCATCTAAGCTATTTTCATCTGCCGGTATCGGCTTGCCACCTTTTGCCTTTAATGTTTTAACATAAGACAAAGCATTATTAAACTCAGCAGTTTCTAATAGTTTTTGCTTAGGTTGTACCTTTTGCAAAAACAAAGAAATCGCCTTTTCTATTGCAGCTGTCACACTAATATTATGTAATTTAGCATAACTTTCTGCACCTTTATATATATTGCTGTCAATTGCTATTGTGTTCATAATTGTCTCTCCTTTTTTGCCTGCAAATATAAGTTTTTTCTTTGAAACTACCAAATTTTTGGGGGAGTTTTTACAACTCTGACCAATTACTTGTAGAGGTCTATGTTTATATCGAATGGTGAAGCGAAATCTTTCAGCATTGCATGCTTCGTAATAAGCAGCTAAGCACTATAACATTTTTCGACTCCCCTGTCCCCCTCTTGCGAAGAGGGGGTCCTTAACCCACTCCCAAGCCCTCGCCCTTTCCAAAAGGGCAAGGGATGTAACCGCCCTACTCGGTGTTCGGAACCGCTACGCTATAAGGTTGGCGGGGCATCAAAGCCCTCGCCATGGTTGTGCGGGATGGGACCGCCTTACTTTAGCGTGCTGATTGGGGGTGCATGGGAACAGCATGCTGATTGGGAGCGCTAGGCTAATGTTCCGGCTTCAACATAATCATATTAACTATATATAAGTATTTGGATTTACCATCATAACATTATACGGTGAAGAGGCGTTGATTCTTTTCAAAGAAAGCTGTTTCATGTCACCAAACATTTAGAATGTATACCAACGGTTCCATTTTTATGCAACAAGATCATTCTACAACTCAATCTTCTTCTACGACTTCGAGTAAATTTCTACTTATCGTAAGCGTTGCACCACTGATATACTTGATTTCGCTGCCGATGACGGCTTTCTTGCCATTATAGCTCTGTACGTATGCTTCCACACCTTTCATGCTACCTGCTACCACTCGCACTTTGATTCCTTTCTTCAAAGGAACAGGGGCAGCAGTGACAGGTTCTTCATCATTCTCTACAAAATATCGATAGTTGGCAACAACCTGGTCGGGAATTTGATATATTTTCCTTTGACCTGGCATCGTCAGCATCTTATACACATCCGAACGGAAGCGGATTTTGTCAAGTTGTCTCGGAGAAACATTGCAAAAGATGAAAGTGGAAAGAAATAGCTTTTCTTTCACTTTTCGCTTATTGGAACGTTTGTCTATATAAACTACTTTTACCTTGGGAATCCAGTAATCAAACCAAACATGATTGTGATTAAGATTGATTCGTATAGAATCAGCTATTCTCGTTTCACAATTCACTCTCACTACAGCCACATACCATCCTGCATCAGCAGGTTTTTCAAGCCCTTCATTAGGCTTTTCCGGAACCGTTTTCTTAGCGTTATGTTCACTTTTTGCCACGGCTTCGCCGTCGTCCCCTGCAATAGTGGACGTTACCTGTGAGTGTATATTTGTCTCTTTCATCATGCGAATCAAGTTCGTTATTTGATGTCGTTCATCTGAATCTCTACATAAGAGACACAGAAACTCTTTGCAAATATAAGATAATTGTTGGAAACTAGCAAATTATGCGTGTTAAAAAATTAATATCATTCTACGAAATTCTACATTATTTCAGCATTCTTTTCGTACACTATCTTCTAAGTCGTTGATTGAAAGAATGATTTCCGTTTTTCTGTATCTCTCATGTAAAGATTTGGGAAAAACAAAAAAGCCTCAGAAATCTTTCGAAATCTGAGGCTCTTGATAAAAGGAGG
>OOBS01000052.1_pt1 | contig 76456 bp, 69 predicted proteins | sample 1671381 | NCBI WGS metagenome assembly OOBS01 (sample SAMN06348151, study PRJEB24527) | human gut metagenome | biome: human gut; feature: ankylosing spondylitis patient; material: feces | host: Homo sapiens | place: China | collected 2015-10 | reverse complement strand
TTTTCGAATCCACAGAATGGCCTACGCTTCGCGATGCAAGAATCCACAGAAATGAATGCTTGCGCCGCCATAGGCAGCAAACCATGCTTAACCTCGGCGACGCTACACAAGCAATCAATTCTGTGGATTCTGTCGTATGACGCACTGCGTCTATACGCTCTGTGGATTCCCAAACCTTAATCCCGTAGGCTTCTGTGTGGTCTGTGCGTTCTGTGGGAACTACAAGCAAAGGAGATACAAGACAAGAGCTTCTCCCCGATAAACTGCAATTTACACTTCTATCACTCCAAATTCCAGATGAACCATTATAAAGACAAAAAGAGTAGCAGGTACGGCAATGTGTTGCAGTACCTGCTACTTTCAGTTAAGACACCTCTCAACCCAATTTAAACCTAATAGAAAGTAAGTATTTCTCTCAATCTAATTTAAAACTTTATAGAAAGTTCGGTATTATTGCCACATCGTGCTTTTCAACCTTAGATGTAGGATACTCGCTCTGTGCGTTGGATGTAAGAATAGACATTGCCAACATTACCATCAATACAATCTTTTTCATAGCTTTAATTATTAAATTAATACATAAGTATGTGTTCATATTTATCTTTATATATGAGCGGCAATCAGTAGGAGGGTATGGCATCCCTGCCATACCCACTCTGCCATGATTGTACAGCCAATTTAGTGGGTATGGCAAGGATGCCATACCCTCCTACTATATGTAAAGATTATTCTGAACTGTTACTTATTGTTATTTTCTAAGTGCAAAGGTAAGCAATATGTCTCTATATGCAAATAATTAATAGCATAATGTATTGATAGAATTATTTGCGCTTACATATGGTGTTTGTGTATTGAATAAAAGTTTCAGAATAAAAGTAAATATATCAATATAACTTACAGATTGTTATATTTACTTATTCTGATACATCATAACGTTTTTTTTATACCTTAATATTTGACAAGTGAGGTAAACAACCCAAAATATTCTTTTAGGTAAAATAAAAAACCTGTCGACAATTTCTGTCATTTCTACGCTTGCTTCATGGCTACCTTTATACATGTGGGTTGACTGTGCAGATGCAGCAGTTTAAATCAGATTGAGAATCAATAAAAGCGAAACAAATATTCTTGATATTTCATTACCCTTTCTATTAATAATTAAAGCTTCGGCTTTGGGATTTTGGAAATAATGAAGAAACTCTCGTATGTAATTATTTAGAGTTCTTGTTATTCCGTTTGCCCTTCAGCCTCTGCTTTCATTGTAGACATGTGCAAGATGTGTACCACTATGGTTTGCATAATGCCACTCAGCGGGCCAATAGTCGGATGGCTCTACAGTATAGCCCACAATAGGGTGTTGCAGACTTTTTTTATGGCGTCCAATATGAATGAGGGAGTCTCAAAATCCATGTCTGCCACCCATAGCGGAATAAGGTTGTCGCGTCCATAACGCGCCTTAAGCACCTCATGCTTCAAGTCGCCCGATCCCGAGCGGTCTATTATCTTGTCAAAATCGTATTTCATAAATGATTCTCCAATTACTCTAACTTCTCTAACTACTCTAACTTCTTTAAACTCTCTAACTTCTGAACTTGACATTCATCTGTAAGGCATACGGCTTTCGCTCGGCTCTGCCGCTTGCATAGCAAGAACTTCTTTAACTTCTCTAACTTCTTTAACTTCTGAAACTTAAATATAGTAATAACAAATTCAAAAAACGATTTATGGCAACAATAAAACTCAAATTTCGTCCCTCGTCTGTACCAGAAGCAGAGGGTACATTATACTATCAGGTGATACACAAACGCAAGGTGAAATGGATTAGTACTGAGCACCATATTTATGCCAACGAGTGGGATGAGAATACGGAGACTATCGTGGTGGTAGCAAGGAGCGAACGGAAGGCTGTATTGGCTCTGATCCAATGTAAAATTGACTGGGCTTTAAAGCGTTGGCATACTATCCTTGACACGATGGAATGCAGCCACAAGGATTATACTACAGAAGAGCTATGCGATGCCTTCAACAAGGAACAGACGTATAAGACTGTGTTTGTGTTCTTGAAGGAACAAGTGTTCAAGAAAGAGCAAATGAAGCGACAAGGCACAGCCCGTACATACGGAAATGCCTATCGACGTTTCAAGACATTCCGTGAGGATATGGATTTGACATTCGATGAACTCACACCTGATATGATAGAGTGTTACGAGGCTTGGCTTATAGACAAGCGATTGAAGCTGAACAGCATCCGCTGCTATCTGCGCACGCTCAACACTCTGTTGTGCAAGGCGGTAGAAGAAGGTCTGTTGAACAACACGAATCTGTTCTGCCATGTGCGTCTGTCATACGTCAAGACCACCAAACGTGCAATCAGCGAGAAGGAACTGAAAGTGATAGCTAATCTTGAACTGCCAGAAAACTCTACAATGGCCCTTGCCCGTGACATCTTTATGTTCAGTTTCTATATGCGTGGAATGCCATTCGTGGATATAGCCTATCTGCGAAAGACAGACTTGAAGAACGGCATGTGGACCTATTGCCGCAAGAAAACAAACCAATGTCTGATGGTGGAATGGGAAAAGGCGCAACAGAAAATACTGGACCGCTATGCCCATCAAATGGAAAACAGATCGTATCTACTTCCTGTTATAAAGGAGGAGGATGGCACGGAATATAAGCAATACCAACGTATGCAGATAAACATAAACCGTGCATTGAAGAAGATTGGAGAAATGGCGGAATTGAAAATGCCGCTTACCACTTATGTCGCACGTCACACTTGGGCAAGCGTGGCCAGAGATATGAACATACCCATCGCTGTCATCAGTGAGGGAATGGGACATAATTCCATAAAGACGACGCAAGTGTATCTGAACTCCATCGATATATCAAGAATCAATGAGGCGAACAAAAGGATTATAAAGAGAATTGGAGGGTGATGGGGATTTTTGGGGTGCTACTGGGTGGGGGTAGACAAAAACCGATAAAAACCGTTAATGCACTACAACTATGGCTGCTTCTCCGAAATATGGATACAGCTAATAATGTTGAACTTCACAAGAGATTGTCAGATACCTGACAGATATGTCGCCTATATGTCAATTTGGTATAAAGTACACTATTTTCAATAAGGCGGACTATTTCTCATTTACAGTCTCTGTACAATTTAAAAATCAAGATTCGACCAAGGTATTTTGGAAATGAGAATATTTCCACATTGGAGAAGCTTATGTATAGTAACTTATGGAAGACTTTTGAATATTTGGGTATTTTTACCACTGATAAATAGTATAAAACAAATAAAAGGGAGGGTGTGTCAAAAGTCGAAAGTGGTACGCCCCGAAGGGGCAGAAGCTCCTAGCCCAGGGCAGCGCCCTGGGTGTAATACATCCAAAGCAAAGCGCCCTGTAAGGGCAGAAGCGTTGATAATGAATGCTTTTGCCCTTACAGGGCGCATTATTATAATATCCGTTATCGCAAAAACTGAACATATTGGATGCGGTGATGTTTGATGTGAGGAGACTACCTATTATGGAGAAGGAGGGTGAGTGGTGTTTAACAAATGGAGGGAGGAGTGATTGTTTTCACATGATAAAACATTCACAATGAGAAAGAATGCTGTAAACAAAGGGCTTTTGAAACCTTGAAAAGTTGGATTTGTGAAACATTTTAGATGGAATTCGGGGTTTTGCTAAACTTTTTCATTCAAAAATGATAAGAAGTGAAAGAAAAGTAGTATATTTGCAATGTAGATACTGTTTTATCATGTGAAAACAGTATGTAAAGAGATAGAGACACAAAGCCAACTATGAGGTGATAATGCGACGCAATCAGCACATTTGATTTGTGAAACATTGAATTCCATAACTGGACAAGCATACACACAGATAGTATGATTTTATGAACAATGTTATTGTAAAATTGGCATTGCCATCTCAGGTGATGGCAGCCAACAGTGACATAAAGTAGCGGAGAGGTTATGAAGCAGGATTGCACGATTTCTCAGTCTACAGCCGACGAAACAAAGAGTTTTCAGACATCTGAGAACAATGAATTTCCAAAGGGCACACACGTTCCTGAGCCAGACATAATGACTGGTTCAGCGATAAAGAAGTGTTCGCTGGTGAAGAATAACTGCACGTCATGGAGTTATCTTTTTGTTCACAACCAGAAAGTAAAATCTATAGAAGAACAGCTAAAAAAAGATGGATTAACCCATTTTGTGCATAAGACAATAAAGTATGTCCCTCGTCACAGGAACAGAGGCGGAATGCGCGAAGTGGAAACCCCTTCTGTTAGCGGACTGATATTCTTGCAAGGTGACCCGAAAACATTACAGGACTACTTAAATAAAAACGTAAATTCATACAAACTCTGTAAGAATTGTAGCACTGGAAAGGTAGCCACTATCCCTTGCAACCAGATGGAGCCATTCATGCGTGTGGCAGAAACCGAGCCAGAGCGTCTCCGCTTCCTTCTTCGTCCTTTTGTTTATTATTCCAAGAACCGTACTCTACTTCGCATCATGACTGGTGAATATGCAGGACTCGAAGGTTATGTCATCCGCATAGCCCGCGACCGCAAGCTCGTCATGGATGTCGGTGGAATGGCAGTAGCCTTATCAGGCGTACATGCCGAATGTTTTGAGGAAGTAAACAAGAACGAGGCAGACAAAAAAGAACGCCAGCTGTTCTACAAGCGCAACCTGCATGAGCGCAACGCCTTTATCGACCGTTACTTTCATAAAGTAAAGACCGTCCAAGAGGTGTCGGCCCAAGCAGAAAACATCGAAATACTCCGTCTTCAGACACTTGCAGATGTAAGAGACAAAAAACTGGATCTGAAAGATGCATATAATACCTTCTATTTCATGATAGAAGAGATAGGCTACTACTATGCACCTTTCATCGACTATTTCAAGGACGAACTGAGACCCATCTTTGATGCAGGACGAACCGTAAAGGAAGAGATAGAGAAAACTATAAAGATATTCAAGAACAGCAATAAAGAGTTGCATGATCGCTGCGAAACAGAATTCGAGGCGTTGCAAAACAACTACGGCTACCTTTTTGAATGTTGATAATTAGGAGCGGGGACGCCCTCGTCCCCGAAAGAATTAAGTATGTGTTCATATTTATCTTTATATATGAGCGGCAATCAGTAGGAGGGTATGGCATCCCTGCCATACCCACTCTGCCATGATTGTACAGCCAATTTAGTGGGTATGGCAAGGATGCCATACCCTCCTACTATATGTAAAGATTATTCTGAACTGTTACTTAGGAGAGTTAATTGCTTTATCGTGGACGAGGGCGTCCACTCTCCCAATCGGAGACACTCCCGAAAGAATTAGAAGAGTTAATTGCATTGTTGGGGACGAGGGCGTCCCCACTCCCGACTCTAAATCCTGGGCAATACGGTTTTTGTGGATCAAGGTCACAGTGTCCTACTATCAACGCTTTCGGATAACGCTTATGCAGTTCACCAAGCAACCGTTTCAACGCACTCTTCTGTGCCTCCGTTCTGGTGTCACAAGGAGTCTTGCCGTCACTGGCAAGACCTCCTATATATGCAACACCAATAGAATGTCGGTTATGATTCTTGCAATGCGCACCGATTTGCGCCTCAGGTCTACCCCGTTCAATAGTGCCGTCGGTAGGAATAACATAATGATATCCACAACCCTTCCAGCCCAGCGAGCGGTGGTAGCGGTCAATGTCCGCCATTCTCAATGTGCTGCCAGCGCGGTTAGCGCTGCAATGCACAATAATCAAAGTTATCGTTCTCATAAATCTACAAATGAACAATTCTTCATCGCATGCGTAGCAGCGAACAACTCAAAATTCAACATTCAAAATTCAAAATTAAAGTTGCGTCATGGCACCGCCCGCCGCACCCGTAACAATCATTTCAATCACTCGCAGCACATACAGTGCCACCTTCTTCCAGTTAATCTTCATACTCGTAGTCTTTAAATAGATGAATAAAATAAGCCTCATACATTACATGAGTTCAATAACTACTTCTTCTTAATGCCCTCGATATCCACGTTGGCTTCACCATTCTTCTCCGCCTTAAGCGCGGCATTCTGAACGACACGACTCGCCACTGGATTAAACTTGGCACGGTTGATAAGGTTCTCAAAGTCAGCGCCAGGAGCGAACACGATATTCACCTCCTTGATGTTCTTAGCCGAGAAATCATTCAGATTCTCAGCAGGTTCGCTGCTGATGGATATACCGAACGTACCCAACTCACCCAGTTGAATCTTGTTGCCATTAAGCAATTGCTCCACCAGACACTCGCACATGTCGCTCAACACACCCTTCACCGTGCCACGACTATATACGCCATTGTGGTCGGCTATGTGCTTTGCAAACTTTTCGATAGGCCACACCTCGTTCACCTGATTCTTGGCATAAGCCTTAGGAGTAGCATCATTACTAAAGTGATTAGACATCATGAACACACTATAGTTAATCATTTTTCAGCGCCCATCGCCGGTATGGGACTTTGTGTTTACGCCTTCAGTCATGACGCCCAGCAAAAGTAATACATTGTTTCTTGACTGCATTGCAAAGGTACAACATCCAACACCCCAAATCAATTCTGTTGACACACGTTGATTTTTTGTTTACAATCCATTGATAAACCATTTAAAACTAACCTTATGAATGATATAACAATCAACATTAACGGAGGAAACAACCAAATTCTCCCTAATGCCACAGAGGCTGTACAAAACTTCTACGGCGACCAATATGCCGAGAAAATCCTTGGCACCCCAACTCCCGACAGCGCCTCAATCCCCGAATTAGGCAAGCTGTCCCTATATATAGATAAGGTGAACCTACCTGGCTATATCTCTCAAATAGGCGAATGCCTTAACGCCACCGAATTTGCCAGGATCGTTATCTCCATCTTCGAGCAAGAGTCGCGGCTCACCGAGGAAGAGATAGTAAAAGAGCGTTTCATCCGTCTCCTCCTGCCCTTCGCCACCAAACTCGAAAAGGGTAGGACCATCGACAACCTCCGCGCCCGCATCAACGACGCCTTGTTGTCACGCCCCAAACCCAATCGCATAAAATAATCAAAATCTATAGCAAAAAGTATATTATATTACTTTGCCATTTATATTATATTAAAGTGGCATTTATATTATATTAAATCGCCAAGTATATTATATTACTTTTTCGTCAAACTACAACCCATGAATTTATCATGACAACAGAAACAATTACTATCAATGGAGGCAGCAACCAGATACTGCCCAACGCCACCCAGTCAATCCAGATCTTCATCGGCGACGAGTTCCTTAACCAAAAGTCGAACGCCACAGACAAGCTCAAAGTAGAAGTAGTTAGCACCCCATTCTTCAGCATGAAGTTCAACTTCTTTCTATTCACCCTAAAAATAAATTGGAAGTTCTCCCTCAATAGACGATAAAGTGGGAGCGGGGACGCCCTCGTCCCCGACTGGGAGAGAGGACACCCTCGTCCTCGCCAAAGCAATAGATTCTCCCAAATTCTTTCGGGGACGAGGGCGTCCCCGCTCCTATACAAAGGGCTATGCCCTAAATTGAGCATTAACGAAAATTCTTGCTCAGGCAAGCGGCAAAGCCGATTACAAAAACTCAAAACTCAAAACTCAAAACTCAAAACTCAAAATTCTAAAACATATGCGTGATTTTAACAACATTAAAGTAGCAGTAGCCGGTACTGGCTACGTTGGTCTGAGTATTGCGACACTTCTGTCGCAACATCATCATGTAACAGCAGTAGATGTAATCCCCGAAAAGGTGGAGAAGCTCAACAATAAGATTTCTCCTATTCAGGACGATTACATCGAGAAGTATTTGGCTGAAAAGCCATTAAACCTTGTAGCCACACTCGATGGCAAATCAGCATACGCTGATGCCGACTTTGTGGTAATCGCCGCTCCCACCAACTACGACCCAGTTAAGAACTACTTCGACACCACCCATGTAGAAGAAGTTATTGACTTGGTATTGGAAGTAAACCCTGATGCCATTATGGTAATCAAGAGTACAATCCCCGTAGGTTACACCCGCAACCTCTATTTGAAGTATGCGCAGAAAGGTGTTAAGAAGTTCAATCTCCTTTTCTCCCCAGAGTTCCTTCGTGAGAGCAAAGCCCTCTACGACAACCTCTACCCAAGCCGTATCATCGTTGGCTATCCCAAGATAATTAACAAACCCGAGTTTGAGGCTGAGAACAACGCCATTGAGTCTGTAACCGACGTTGATATGCTTAAAGAAGCAGCCAAGACCTTCGCCTCTTTACTCTTAGAGGGAGCTATCGGTCATAATGGCGATACAAAGCAATTGGATTCTTCACTTTTCACTCTTCACTCTTCACTCGAAAAGAATATTCCTGTTCTTTTCATGGGTATGAAAGAGGCGGAAGCTGTGAAATTGTTTGCAAATACTTACCTTGCACTCCGTGTCAGCTACTTTAACGAGCTTGATACATACGCAGAGGTTAAAGGTCTTGATTCAAAAGCCATTATCGAAGGTGTAGGCCTCGATCCACGTATCGGTACCCATTACAACAACCCTTCATTTGGTTACGGTGGCTATTGCTTGCCTAAGGACACCAAGCAGCTCCTTGCCAACTATGCCGACGTTCCTCAAAACATGATGTCAGCCATTGTAGAGTCAAACCGCACACGCAAGGACTACATCGCTGATGCAGTACTCCGCAAGGCTGGTTATTATGCAGAAAATGGTCAGTGGGATGCAAGTAAAGAGCAGGCTTGTGTCATCGGAGTCTATCGCTTGACCATGAAGTCCAACTCAGATAACTTCCGCCAGTCAGCCATTCAGGGCATCATGAAGCGCATCAAGGCTAAGGGAGCAGAAGTAATCATCTACGAGCCAACATTAGAAGACGGTACAACCTTCTTTGGCAGCAAGGTAGTTAATAACCTCGAAGAGTTCAAGGCACAAAGCAAGGCAATCATCGCCAACCGCTTTGATGACTGCTTGAAGGACGTAGAAGCAAAGGTCTACACTCGCGACATCTTCCGCAGAGATTGATACCAGGAGCGGGGACGCCCTCGTCCCCGAAAGAATTAGAGTAATCAATTGCTTTATCGGAGACGAGGGCGTCTCCTCTCCCTGTCGTGTTATTCGATATCGAAAAAGTAATAGACATAATTAAGAATAATTTTTAATATCCGTACCCTTCCGGATCCTCCCCCTTTAAGGGGGATAAGAGGGGGTCAATATGGTAAATTACAATATAAATCTCGAAGGCAAGACTGTCCTCGTGACAGGTGCTGCTGGCTTTATCGGCAGCAACCTCGTAAAGCGTCTTTTCCACGATGTAAAGAACATTAAGGTAATCGGTTTTGATTCAATTACCGATTACTATGATGTCAACATCAAGTATGAACGTCTGAAAGAAATCGAAGCTTTGCGTCGTGACTGGACTTTTGTCCACGCCTCTATCGCTGATAAAGAAGCAGTAGATAAGATCTTCACCGAAAACAATATTGCTGTTGTCGTAAACCTTGCTGCCCAGGCTGGTGTTCGTTACAGCATAACCAATCCCGATGCTTATATCCAGAGCAACCTTATCGGTTTCTATAACATCCTTGAAGCATGTCGCCACCACGAGGTGGAGCACCTTGTGTATGCCTCTTCATCATCTGTTTATGGTAGCAACAAGAAGGTTCCGTATTCTACCGATGACAAGGTAGATAACCCTGTGTCTCTTTATGCAGCCACCAAGAAAAGCAACGAGCTTATGGCTCATGCCTATAGCAAGCTATATAACATTCCTTCTACAGGCTTGCGTTTCTTTACAGTATATGGTCCAGCAGGTCGTCCCGACATGGCATACTTCGGTTTCACCAACAAACTTGTTAAAGGCGAGACAATCAAGATTTTCAACTACGGCAACTGCAAGCGCGACTTCACTTTTGTCGATGACATTGTAGAAGGAGTAGTCCGTATCATGCAACATGCTCCAGAGAAGCAGAATGGTGAGGACGGTCTTCCTATCCCTCCATATAAGGTATACAACATCGGCAACAACTCTCCCGAAAATCTCCTTGACTTCGTAACCATCCTACAAGAAGAGCTTGTACGTGCAGGAGTATTGCCTAAGGATTACGACTTCGAGGCCCACAAGGAACTTGTTCCTATGCAACCAGGAGATGTGCCAGTAACTTATGCTGATACAACCCCTTTGGAGCAAGATTTTGGATTTAAGCCAAACACAAGTTTAAGAGAAGGATTGAGACGCTTTGCTGAGTGGTACGCTAGTTATTACAACAATTAATTCTTGTTCACAATTGACCAACTCTCAATCGCATGCGTAGCAGCGAATAACTCAACACTCAACATTCAAAACTCCTAATTGGCATTGTCGAGCAAAGAATCTTCGTGCCAATGAGTGCAGAGCCAAACTTGTTTGAGTTATGCCGAGTGCAGTCGAAAATCACATGTGTATAAAATGTATGAAACTTTTTCGATAAGTCATGAGCAAAGCAAGCTTGCTTGAACTTTGCCATGGCGAAAAAAAGTATGTAATACTTAATAAACAAGTGAAATTTTTAACATCTCAATATATAGGCACTTGCAAAAGTGCCTGTATAAAGGGGTATGCCCTAAATTGAGCACTAACTGCTCACTTGTAGTAAGGATGTTTTGACACGCCCTCAAAGGATTGTGCCATGAACTGTGAATTTACGTTGTTGATGACAAGTAGAACTAACTATGGACAAAAAAGAAACACTAATATTCAATAAGGTTGAAATAGAAGGTTTTCCTTCTATTGGACAAGTCGTTGAAAAAATGCATCAAAAGATGTATAATGATAGAAAAGGACTTGGCTTTACTAATATAACGATAGAAGACAATATGGTGTTTGCTACGATCTTGCTTCGCACTCCTTCTTATATACGTAGCTATAATGAGAAAGAAGGGATGTTTGAGCAACAAGTTGTTAACATCTATGGAGATTTTGAAATTGCAGTTGATATTGAGCATGGTTTGATATTTTGTACTTCTTCTTCAACAAAGTTTAGTAGAGCAAAAACCTTATTAAGAGAATGTTTTGAGAAAAAGATAACTTTCCAGAATATAGAAATGACAGCCGTAAATATGCTTAATAAAATTCAAAGTCAAGGTATGACCCCTTATATAATGGATTTATCTATTAAAAGGTACAGATGTCAAGAAGGTGCAATCGGAAGATATTCTGTCCATATTGAGGACAGTTCTGTAGGAGAAGAATTGTTGTTAAAATATTCAGACAGCATCAATAAAATAACATTTTTAGTAAAGTCTGAGATATATCCTGATTTTGTTTTGTCCATAGCTTCCCAGAACTCATTTACCATAAAATGTGATGAGAACTATTATTGGCAGATTATCAATCAATTAAAAAAGAATTTATAATGGAAGATCAACACTATAATGGAGACGTTTGGAACCATGAAATCTTCAGATTGTTCCATCTTTTAGGATGGCAATGTATTGGAGATTATGATATGGATGTAATAGGAGAGGATGGGAAGAAGATGGGAATAGACACTGTTGTTTCCTTTGAAACGCCATTGAAGAATAAACCTCAGTTGGCCATTCTGGAGGCTAAGAGATATCAGACAACAAGTTTTAACAAGACTTTGCTGCAAGATTGGGTGGCAAGGTTAGATAAAAAATTGTTGAATTTACGTAATTCTGATAAATTCTACGACACGTTCCCTTCTACTAATAATTGTACAATAGTTGATACAGGAATTATTGCAATTTGGTTTTCGGATACAGACAATTATAAGGATTTACGTCCAAGATTCAAGGAATATTTGTCACAAATCAGCATTTCGACAAGAACGAGAAAAGCAGGATTGAACAAGATTTATGTGATGGACAATACCAGTTTCATGAAACTCTTTTCACTTCAAACCGAAATAAACTCTATAAAGAGCAATGGTGATTTTAAATTTACCTATTCTCCTCGTTTCAATAATGAAGAGCCTGTATATAAATCTTCAACATTAACTATTGAGTATATGTTCTCGGATGTGATATTTGCGGAACAGCAAGTCAAAGAAGACGGAAAAGAAAAGACGCTGTCATATATCTTCTATTTTGGAGATCTAAACTATAATAGTTTTGAAATGCTTAAGTCTGCATACTCCAAAACTATAGGGTGGGATTGCACGAAAGACATATTGCTTTATGTATATAATGCAGATGATGAATTTCGTAAAATAGAAAATGACATAAAAGAAAAAATCTTCAACAAATTTAAGATTTCGATAAAGCGAATGACAGCTAATAACAATATTCCAAGTTTTATCGTAAATGCAGAATAAGAATGAAAGATATTGTTTATCCAGAAAGATATGAGATAAAGGAAGTATGTGAGAATTTTATAAAACGTCGCACATTAAACACCTTTATGCAAGAACGTGGCATTTTTGCAATCAATGCTTCTACGGATGATGTTAGCAAGATACTGTCTAACTGCATTTTGGATGCAGTGGCAATTGATGATTTACGAAGAAATGCCTATCAATGTTCCAATAAAAATTCTTTGTCAGGTTTTACTGTTACTTCAACCTTAAATGATTTTTCTATCAAGGATGTTTATGAAAAAGCACGAGACGATGATAAGGTACTATGTACTAAAGGATATAAACTTGGTTTTCTGACAAAAGAAGTTCGAGCAGATGGAAAGGAAGTTTTTAAGGGACGGTTGGATTATGAAATTCGTCGTCCTGGTAGAATACAATTTATGGATAATGAAGAAAGCCACTGCGAATTTCAGATGTTTGAAACAAAAGAATCTGGTGTTTGGCAAGTAGAGGTAGATGGCACACGTACAAATGACGGTAAGGAAGTGCAACGTTTGTTTTCGCAGATACTCAATAAAGAAAGGACCACTATACATGTTTTGAACTTTGACAACTTGAGAGACAAACAAACCATTCTATTCTTTGATGAAGTCATAAAAAGAGGTTTGTCAGATGAATGGCGTTTCTGTGATGTCGTAGCCTTGACATTTCGTAAAGGACGTGATGAAATAGCAGAAGAAGAAAATGATGAACAGATACCACAGGCAACATTGACAGGTATTCGTCAGGCTATACTTGAAGGTGGTCATCTTCGAGACGATGCTTTTGTTAAGAAGTTCGAAGAAGAAGGTTGTGTCTTTGCTGCAATGACCTTGGCTTTTCAGAACACTACCACACCTGAAATTATTCATATTCGTGCAGAGTTTAAAGGAAGTCCTAAGATATTTGAGGTTTCAATCGTAAGTTCTTATGTTTCTGAAGGAACCGATGGCAAGTTAACAACATGTCCATTGCCCGTAAAACGAAACTTACAGATACGTTCTGAATTCTGGAATAATTCAAGAAAGATTTATAAAGAAATACTTTCAGGAGAAATCAAGTAATTATAAACAATGAACTCTTAGAAATGGGTTATGCCCTAAATAGAGCACTAATGGAAAAGTTGCAAGACATATGCGCCGCCTACCTTGAAGGTTATTTTTATGCCAAGATAACAGAGCCTCTTATTACCAGTAAGATTCAGAGTTCTGATCTTGATAAGCTCGAGAAGACGGCAGTTGAATGTATGAAAGATTACATCGAGCACTCAGATTATTCTACAGAAAAGAAAGGGGAACTGAAAAAGAACTATGAGCGTTGGGCTGACGTGACTTTGAAGGGTATTAAACAAAGGTTGCAAGATAGTGGTAAATTGCATGAATAAGCAAGATACATTAACGAAAATAAAATATGAGACTTGAAGATTTAAGAAAAGGCAGTTATGTCGATTATATAAATGTTGAAGGTAAAAAGACCCGATGCATGGTCGTTGATATAAATATAAACGATCGTATTGCAACTATGAGAGAATTGGGTAATCAATCAGAGTTATATGTTAACAGTAAGGAAAAATGGGATTTAGTAAAAGATGTTCAAACAACTGAAGTTGAATTACGAAAATTCGGTTTTAATTTTGATGTTAACAAAGATGTGTATATGTTACCAGGCAAGGGAGCATGGAAAAAAGATGAAAATGTTATAGTCATGAGATATAACGGTGATTATGATTTAATCATTCGTAAAGATAAAGCATTTTATGGTTGCAAAGCTATTCATGTGCCGTCAGTACATTTACTACAAAATGCAGTAAAAGACAATTATGGCATTGATCTATCTTATGTATGATATAATGTATAGAATTCTTAATAAAAGTCTCTATATACATACTTGCAAAAGTGCCTATACAAAGGGCTATTCCCTAAATTGAGCACTAACAATTGAGCACTAACTAACGACAAATCAATGTTTAATAAATAGTTGCTAATATTAAAGATTATTAATAAAGAATCAACTTATACTTATTATTATGACACTTAATGAAGCTATAAATATAATTCTTGATGGTGAAGCTGTTTTGTTTGTTGGCTCTGGATTCTCTATTGGTGCCCAAAAAGAGGATAATGCAGAGTTCAAGACAGCTATGCCTTTAGCTCATGAATTACTTAGACAATGTGGATATGACGAGGCTGAGTATATTGATGACTTGGGACAGGCATCTGAAATCTATCAGGATGAAAAGAGTGAGCATGAACTTGTAGAATATTTGGTAAAGGCATATACGGCAATGGATGTAACTGATGCACAAACAACCATTGCCTGTTTACCTTGGATTCGGGTATATACTACAAATTATGATAATGTTGTAGAATTGGCCTGTCAGAAAAACAAGAAACACATTTTAAGTCCAGTGTTATCTGATAATCCTAAAGACTATATAAGCAATAGATGTAGACTGTGTGTTCATCTAAATGGAAAAGTAGATAAATTGACCATTGACAAACTAAATGGTGAATTCAAACTAACAAATAGAAGTTATCTTACTGCAGATTTTATCCAAAGTAATTGGCTGAGTATTTTTAGAACAGACCTGAAATCTGCCAAAGCTATATTCTTCATAGGTTATAGTATGAAATATGATTTAGATTTGCAGCGAACTGTATATGGGGCTAATGTGCATGATAAAACTTTCTTTATTACAAAGGAAGATGAAACTAAAGGAAATATAAAGTACATTGAAAAATATGGCAAAGTATGTCCTTTAGGAATTCAAAACTTTTCCCAAATGGTAAAAGAAATACGAGAGAACTATCATCCCATAACGCATATACCCCCTCATATTCTTTGTTTCGACAATATCGTTGTCCCTAAAGTTGCTAAAAATATTTTAGACAAAGATATATTTGACCTATTTTATGGCGGAACTCTTCAGACTGAAAAGCTTTATTATTCATTATTATCACCAGAAGACTATCCTTATAGTGTTTATAGAACTAAACTCTCTGATACATTAGAAAATATAGAGGAAGGTAATAGGTTAATTCTCGTGCATTCTGAATTGGGAAATGGTAAAACAGTATTTATACAATCATTGGAGACATTATTAGTTCAGAAAGGTTATAAAATATTTCATTTTCGTAAGTATCGTTCCACAATATCAAGAGAACTTGAATATATCTGTAAGAACCATAACCAAACAGTTATTGTATTTGATGATTATGTTGGAAATATAGAAATATTAAAAGAACTATCTATAATTTATACGGATCAAATATTGATTGTATCGGAAAGAACAGCTACTAATGAGGCCAATTATCATCTCCTAAATGATTGCTTTGGCGATTTTTACCATATAGATATTAATCTACTTAATAATCAAGAAGTGGATGATTTAATTCATTTATTTGATCATTATGGATTGTGGCATGAAATGGCTGCTAAACCACAAAAAGTAAAAGTCGATTTTATACAAAAAAAGTGCAATTTGAAATTTGGAAATGTAATACTTAAGTTGCTTGAGTCACCTAATATACTTAATAAGTATCAATCCATAATAGATAAGATAAAGAGTAAAAGCGTATATTATGATGCCATTTTATTTATTCTTATTGCACACATTTCGAAATTGAATTTAGATTTGGATGATGTTTCAAATGCGCTTGGAACAACAAATTTGAATACGCCGTCATTCAAGAGAGATCCAATAGTAAATGAGTTCATTGATTTCGACAAAGATGAAATAAAACAGAAGTCTTCTATAGTATCTGAATTTATTCTAAGAAAAATAATCGACAGCACTACTGTTGTAGAGGTTATATTGAAAATATTCAAGCGTTTAGCAACCCAGTCTAATGACAAGGCAACACGGCAGATACTTCGTAAGATGATGACTTTTACAAATGTTCAACATGTCCTTAATAGAAAAGACCCAGATTATGCAAGTAATCTATTATATCTATATGATACTATCGGAAAGCTTGATTTTTGTAGAAAAAATCCACATTATTGGTTACAATATGCAATTGTAATGTTATCACAGTATAAGTATGCACAAGCTAATGCTTATTTCAATAATGCCTATGCTTATGCACATGAGATACCAGATTTTGATACATACCAAATAGATAACCATCATGCACGTTTTATATTAGAAAATGAACGTGAATATGGCACTAACGAGACGTGTATGAAAGCATTTTTACAGGCACATAATATCCTTATTGATCCTAAACATAAACGGGATGTTAGACATTATCCATATAGGGTGGCTCAAAACTATTATCCTTTTTATGAAAAGTTCTACAAAGGAATGAGTTCAGAAGAGAAAAATGTTTTTTTAAATGCATGTCGTGAGATGTTAGATCGTATTACTAATTACGAATCTACGGCTACAGACGTGAGCCGTGATGTGAGGAAAGCTAAAGAAATGCTATTCTTAATACAGGATGAGACATCATGAATTTTCACTATATTAGATTTACGCCTTTCGTTGGTGGTTGAGAATCAGAAAGTTAATTCGTGTTCAAAGACAAAGGCAATCAATTCACAATTGACCAACTCACAATCGCAGGCATAGCCGAGAATAACTCAACATTCAACACTCTATTTCCCCATCCGTATGACGGCATGCGCAGAGTAATACTGCGGTGGGGAACACTTGATTCAATTAACGAAGAATTAATGTTCAATTAACGGTCATTAATGTTCAAAGATATCAAAACTTTATTCAAAATGCTAATGCAGCAAACCTACTGAAAAATAGTGAAAACGCTGTATTGGTGGTTATATAAATATAATAAGATGAATGATTTTTCACGACATAGATTTTCTGAGCTTTTACAAGCTTGCCACGATATTATTCGTAATAACGATAAACTTTCACCAGAAGCTTCTTTTGATGAAATAAGTAAAATACTTTTTGTAAAGATTCTAAATGAAAGAGTTCAACATGAAACTTATACAAAAGAAAAATATTTAAAGGAACAGAAAGAGTTTGAGTCAAACCATGATAATAAGAACAAACCATATCATCATTTCCTTTTTGAACAAGTGAAAGAAGGATATAAGACAGAGGGCGTTTTTAATAAATATGAATCAATAAGGGTTAGAGAAACAAGTTTTATACAAATAATAGAACAATTGCAAACTTATAACTTATCTGAAATATCAGATGATTTGAAAGGTATTGCTTTTGAACAGTTTTTAGGAAAAACTTTTCGAGGGGAATTAGGGCAATTTTTCACTCCAAGGACTATAGTGGATTTTATGGTAGCTTGCATAAACCCTAAAGAAGGTGAACTGATTTGTGATCCATGTTGTGGCTCGGGTGGTTTTTTGATAAAAACATTCGAATATATCAAAGAAAAGATAGAGCAAACATCTTTTGAAACTAAGGAAATATTCCAACAACGCTTGAAACATCTTGCTCAAAATTGTATTTTTGGTACTGATGCAAATCCTCGTATGGCTCGAACTTCCAAGATGAATATGATAATGCATGGTGATGGGCATAGTGGTATACATCTGCATGATGGATTGTTAAATGTAAATGGAATTTTTGAAAATCGTTTTGATGTAGTTTTAACCAATCCTCCGTTTGGTTCAAAAGTTTCTAAATCCTTACTTGTCAGCAAGGACGATAAGTTTACTGATGAAAAAAAAATACAAGAGTATATAGATAAGTATGGTGAAGAATATAAAGTTGCTCTACAACAAGTAAATGATAATATTGATAAACCTATATTAGATTTGTTTTTAACAGGAAAGTATAGTGGTGGAGGTCTGACTGAAGCTTTGTTTGTGGAGCGTAGCTTGAATCTTTTAAAACCTGGTGGTAGGATGGCTATTGTTTTGCCAGAAGGTATTTTGAGTAATAACAATCTGTCTGAATTCAGATCTTTAATAGAAGGAATGGCTAAAATAATTTTTATAGTTTCACTTCCAAAAGATGCGTTTCTGAAATCTGGTGCTTCGGTTAAGACCAGTGTCCTTTTCTTAAGAAAATTTACAAAAGAAGAAAGTTATCAGTATCAAGAATGTATCTCAAAAGCAGAAAGGGAATGTATGTCAATATATTATCCTTCGATTGGAGCAGAATGGAGCTTGAAGATTAAAAATTATTATTTACGTAAGTTAGATAAGCAACAGAAAGAGCAGTATAAGGCAGAAGTAAGAAACAAAATAAAACAATTATATGATTATGATGTCTTGGTATCGAGTGTTAATTCTATTGGTATCAGTTCATCATTAAATGAACTACCTGATCTGCAAGATTATTTCACTTCTTATTGCTCTAAGCATAAAATATGGTGAAAGATATGAAGATTGAAAAAATAACATATTCATGTTTAAATAGTTGGGCAGCTCAATATCTTATTGATAGGATAGAAAAACAACCTGCAAATTATCCTTATATGTCTTTTCGGCAGTTACTAAAACGAAGTAAAGACAAAATAATACTTGATCCCCAAAAAAAATATAAGCAAGTTACGATTCGTACAAATTTCATGGGAGCCAATATACGTACCATAAAATTGGGGACAGAAATAAAAACGAAGATACAATATCTTATTAAAGAAGGACAATTGTTAATTAGTAAAATTGACGCTCGCAATGGTGCCTGTGCTATAGTCCCAAGAGGATTGACGGGTGCAATTGTAACAACAAATTTTTGGGCATTTAATGTAGATGAATCTCTTGTTCGCCCTAACTATATATTAGCATTTTTGTCTACTAATCGTTTCTTGGATTTTGCAGAAAAAACAAGTAATGGTTCTACTGGAAGACACTATTTGCAAGAAGACAATTTTTTAAATTTCTCAATACCTCTACCTTCTTTAGATGAGCAAGATAATATATTAAAGCAATATTATGAGATAATAGATAAGTGGAAAACTTTTACGAGTCAGATCTCATTACAAAAACGGAAAGTTTGGTATTATGTACAAAAAAAATTAGGTATAGAAAATCATATTTTTAAATATATAGAATCCTGTTCAGAGCCGATTGTATATAATTTTTCCGATATGCAGAGTTGGAATGTAAATGATATAAATTTCTTTCAAAAATTCAATTCATGTATATATCCAACATCTACTTTAACAGAACAAATGAGCAGTGTAAAATTATTGCAAAAAGGTAAAAATCCAAAATACTTATCAACTTCTCCTTCAATAATAATCAATCAAAAATGTGTTAGAAATGGTTATGTTGATATTCAATATGCAAAAGGTGTGGATTCAGAATGGGTTTCAAAATACCCAAAGAAAATATTGACCAAAAAGGGTGATATTCTTATATGTTCAACAGGAAATGGTACTATTGGTCGTGCTGCGTTGGTTGATTCAGAATGTGAAGGCTTGCTATATGATAGTCATGTCATATTACTAAGGCTTGACGAAAAGATGATATCTCCAATTTTTCTTTGTTATCTGATTAACAGTAAATATGTTCAAGAGCAAGTGGATTATTTGAAAACAGCTCGTACAACAAATCAAACAGAATTGGGAGTATCAAATCTTCTAAAAATAAAAATACCATTACCTCCTATAAAAGAACAACATGTTTTGACCATAAAAATAAAAAAAACAAATTTCAGAAATGTTGAATATAGTTGTGCTGAACAGATTATTAAGGCAGCACAATTATTGGAAACTTTACTATACAAATAAATATGCATATAAATAGTTTATTTATCAACGGATATAAGAATATAAAAAATCAGACTATAAGTTTTCCTGAAAACTTGTCCTATATTACATTAATAGGACTCAATGGTTCCGGAAAGAGTAATTATATGGAAGCTATAAGTTTGATTTTCAGTGCTTATTATAGAGGAAAGAAAGAGGACATAGACTTTGAATATAAATTGTGTTATACTCTTTCTGATAGAAGCGAATATATCTTGTCTAATATTAGTGATTTGAAAAATGGAAATGCTATAAAATTTTCGGAAATACAACTGCCGTTTAATGTTATAGCTTGTTACAGTGGTGAAAGCCAACGTCTCTGGAATGTAGCTTATAAAGATATATATGAAGAGTTTTTTAATAAGGCAGTCAACAATGAATATGAGGAACCTCATATGCTATATGTAAATAAATACGTATGGACAATTAGTTTGATTGCCTTGATGTGTAGGAATTCAATAGAAATAAAGGATTTCCTAAACACACATTTCAATATTACTGATTTAGCAGAAGTAACTTTGGTGTTTAAGTTAGACAATGACAATCTTGGTGCTTACAAATCAACTGCTTTAAAAGATTTTTTACAGCGTTTAAACACAGATGGACAATATATGTCTGCTGTAGCTTCAATGGATATCGGAAATAATTTAGTGTGTGGCTCATTAGACTATTGTAGACACATTTTTTTCTATTTGTATTTAGCTTGTTTGCCTAAAAAGAATGATGTAAACAAAATAGAAGCAGTAATTAAGGATATTGACATTAGGATAGGTGACATGTCTTATAAAAATATAAGTGAGGGTGAAAAGAAACTTCTTCTTATAGAATGCATAACCAAAATATTAGGTGGTGAGGATTCTTTATTAATATTAGACGAACCAGATTCACATGTCCATATTGCATACAAGCATTTGATATGTCAACTTTGTGATGATTTTAAAGGACAGACTGTTATGTCCACTCATTCTCCTAGTGTTATTAATGAGGTGGATTTTGATAGTTTACGCTTTGTGAAAGCTGGAATTATAGAAAATATAGAAAGTGTAAGGGAGATTATTTCATCAATGACAGATGGAATATTCGATGTTACAGATGGAACAATGTTAATAGCTAATAAAAAATTAGTCGTAACAGAAGGTCCTAATGACATTAAATATATTAAACATGCCGCAAAAGTATTTGCAATCGAGAATGAACGCTATAATAAAATCTGTACAGATTTATCTTTTGTTTTTCAAAGTGGAGCAAATTCAACTGAGGATTATTTCGATACTATTATTAGTCCATTAATTGACAATTTAGACAAGGTCTTGTTTATTTTCGATCTTGATGCAGATAACAACAAAAATGGACAGAAAGGTTATGAGCAAGTTCAAAAAAAGAAAGAAGAATATAAAGATAAAGTTGAAGCAATGTTTTATTCTAAAACTTACCCTGTAACAGATCCCAAAAACGCAGAACCATGTTATATTGAAGAATTTTTTCCTTTGACCCCTGAATTGTCTAAATATATGCAGAGTATACAAAGACCAATGGGATTCTCTGAAATAAAAAAAGCCAATGCTTTTTCCGCAGATATGAAAACATATATCAAGAAAAATTACAAAAATTATAAAAAAGCAGAACTAACAAGTTTTAAAATTATATTGGATGAAATATTGAGATTATTTAATTTGTAAGAAATTAGAATGTATAATTCGTGACTTAATTCGTTATTCTGAATTCAACATCGGCAAAGTCGACAATTCAACAATCAACACTCAAAACTCAACATTGCGCACAGCGCATCGCCTGCCATTCATCGCCATACAGACACATCCGAATTTATTGTGTGTATTTAAACTTCTGCCATTGAGCGTTTCTAAGATGAGCAAGGAAATGAAAGGGAAATGGTAGTGATGAAGATAATAGTGTTTGCAGTGAAAGCACATAGATATAATATAAACAGAATAAAAACTAATAAAATATGCAACTAATATTACTTTCAGGAGGTTCTGGCAAGCGTCTGTGGCCTCTTAGCAACGATGCACGTAGTAAACAATTTCTTCCATTATTGGCTTCGCCAAATGGTGGTATGGAATCTATGATACAGCGTGTAGTACGCCAAATTCGTGAGGCAAAGCTTACAGACAATATAACGTTCGCAACCAATGCAGTACAACGTGACAGTATTATCAACCAGTTGGGCGAGGACGTTAATGTGGTGACAGAACCAGAGCGCAGAGATACATTCCCTGCAATAGCTCTTGCAACAAGCTATCTTGCTAAAGAGAAGAAATGCAATGATGACGAGGTTGTAGTTATCATGCCTTGCGACGTATATACAGAGTCAAAGTATTTTGCCACTATAGCCAAAATGGTAAAGGCTGTTGAGAATAACGTTGCCGACCTTGTGTTGATGGGCATCACTCCTACTTACCCAAGCGAGAAGTTCGGATATGTAGTTCCTGAATTAGTTACATCAAAAGAATCGGTCACTTCATCAGAATCAGTTAAATCAGAAGAATCCGTATTCAATAACGACTGTCTCCGTGTAGCACGCTTCACCGAGAAACCCAATGAGGAGAAGGCAAAGGAATTGCTCAAGGAGAATGCCTTTTGGAATGGTGGTGTCTTCGCCTTCCGTCTTGGTTATATGATGAACATCGTAAACCAATACATACAAACAGAGACATTCCAAGAGACACACAAACGCTATACAGAGTTTCCTAAAATCAGTTTCGACTATGAGGTGGCTGAAAAGGCTGAGTCAGTAGCCGTTGTTCCTTTCACTGGTGAGTGGAAAGACCTTGGCACATGGAACGCATTATGCGAGGAATTGCCAAGCACACATATAGGCAATGTAATGATGGGAGACAACAATGAGAACACTCATGCAGTAAATGAACTTGGAATACCAGTATTCTGCAACGGACTAAAGGATGTGATAGTAGCCGCTTCTCCTGATGGTATAATGGTGTGCGACAAACAAGACTCGGAGAAGATAAAGGACTATGCCAACAAACTAATCACACGTCCCATGTATGAGGAACGTCGTTGGGGAACCTATAGAGTCTTGGATAACGTAGAATACGAGGACGGTACACGTTCATTGACAAAGACAATACACCTAAATGCAGGCAAGAACATAAGCTATCAGTTGCACCATCATCGCAGCGAGGTATGGACATGTGTAGAAGGTGAAGGAATCTTTGTGTTGGATGGCGAGCGCAAAGATGTAAAGCGTGGTGATGTGATGAACATACCAGTAGGACATCTCCATGCCATTAAAGCCACAATGGACTTGACATTCATAGAAGTACAGATAGGCAATCCACTTGTGGAGGAAGATATAGAGAGATTCGAATTTGAATGGTAAATAAAAAAGAAGAGTAATAAGCATTTCAATAATATACAACATAAAAGCAAATTTTTAATTTATGAGCAAACAGAACATTGCCCTTATCACGGGCGTTACAGGACAGGATGGTTCTTATTTGGCAGAGCTGCTGTTGGAAAAAGGTTATGATGTACATGGCGTTATCCGCCGTTCCTCAGTTGATTATCGTGAGCGTATCGCTCATCTTGAGGGAAAACCACACTTTCATCTTCACTATGCCGATCTTGGCGACTCTATGTCTATCGTAGGTGTTGTGTCAGAGGTTCGTCCAACAGAGATTTATAATCTTGCAGCACAGAGTCATGTACAGGTAAGTTTTGACTCTCCTGAGTTTACTGCAGATGTAGATGCAGTAGGTGTACTTCGTATAATCGAGGCAGTGCGCAAGGTTGGACTTACAAATACATGTAAGATATACCAAGCTTCCACTTCCGAGCTTTATGGCAAGGTAGAGGAGGTTCCGCAGAATGAGAATACACCTTTCCATCCTTTCTCACCTTATGCAGTTGCCAAGCAGTACGGTTTCTGGATTATCAAGGAGTATCGTGACGCATACAATATGTTCTGCTGCAACGGTATTCTCTTCAACCATGAGAGTGAGCGTCGTGGCGAGACATTCGTTACACGCAAGATAACTCTTGCAGCTGCCCGTATTGCCCAGGGCTTGCAGGAGAAACTCTATCTTGGCAATCTTGACTCATTGCGCGACTGGGGTTATGCTAAGGATTATGTTGAGTGCATGTGGCTTATTCTTCAGGCACCAAAGCCGGAGGACTTCGTTATTGCTACTGGCGTACAGCACAGTGTGCGTGAGTTTGCCCAGCTTGCCTTCCATTATGTAGGCATAGAACTGAAGTGGGAAGGTAAGGAAGAAAACGAGAAGGGAATCTGCGTAAGCGGACCTGAAAATCTTGTAGGCAAGACACTTGTTGAGGTTTCTCCTGACTTCTATCGTCCAACAGACGTTGTTAATCTCTGGGGAGACCCAACCAAGGCCAAGGCAAAGCTTGGCTGGAATCCTAATACAACCTCATTCGAGGAACTTGTAAAGATTATGGTTGACCATGATATGGCAAAGGTTGCATCTGAGGGTGCTGCAGCCAAGGTAAGAATGAACTTGGCTGAGTATTTGGAAAAGGGAATTGTGAAGTAATTATGTTAAGTAAAGACAGTAAGATATATATAGCAGGACACCACGGACTTGTGGGTTCTGCTATTTGGAACAACCTTAAGGCTCGTGGCTACAACAATCTTGTTGGACGCAGCCATAAGGAGTTGGACCTTACAGACCAGCAGGCAGTAACACGTTTCTTTGATGAGGAACGTCCCGATGCTGTAGTATTGGCAGCCGCATTTGTTGGTGGCATTATGGCTAACTCTCTCTACCGTGCCGACTTCATAATGCAGAACATGAAGATGCAGTGCAACGTGATAGAGAATGCCTATAAGCATGGAGTAAAGAAATTGCTATTCCTTGGTTCAACATGTATCTATCCTAAGAACGCTCCGCAACCGATGAAGGAAGATTGCCTCTTGACATCTCCATTGGAATATACCAATGAGGAGTATGCCATTGCGAAGATTGCGGGATTGAAGATGTGCGAGTCGTATAATCTGCAGTATGGCACCAACTATATAGCTGTTATGCCTACAAACCTATATGGACCGAATGACAATTTCCATTTGGAGAACAGTCATGTTATGCCGGCAATGATGCGCAAGATATACTTGGCTAAGCTCATCCATGATGGCGATTGGCGCAGCATTGAGGTTGACATGAACAAGCGTCCTATCAATCCGACAGACAAGCTTCGTGCAATAATAGGGGAGGGCAATGTTGATGGAAGCAACTCTCATGAACGAATCTTGAAGGCATTGGAGTTTTATGGTATATATAATAATAAGGTGGTGCTTTGGGGTACAGGCACTCCGCTTCGTGAGTTCCTTTGGAGCGAGGACATGGCAGATGCAAGTGTGCATGTGCTCTTGAATGTCGACTTCAAGGATATCATTGGTATAGAGAAATACAGTAGCGTGTTCTATGGAGCAAAGGCAGATGGAGCCGTTGACAGAAACAACTCAGAAGGTCGTGGCGGTGCAATTCCATCATTAGGTGAGATACGCAACTGCCATATCAATGTAGGTACGGGTAAGGAACTTACCATTCGTGAACTCTCAGAACTTGTTGTAAAAGCCGTTGGCTTTGAAGGCACAATAGAGTTTGATACAACAAAGCCAGACGGAACTATGCGCAAGCTTATAGATGTAAGCAAACTTCATTCGCTTGGCTGGACACATAAGGTGGAGATAGAGGATGGCGTTCAGAAACTCTTTGAGTGGTATAAAGACAGTCTCAACAGCTAATGAAGTCAATCGTAACACGTAAATACCTGATACCGTTCGCCCTTGTTGCATCGCTGTTCTTTTGTTGGGGATTTGCGCATAGCATACTTGATGTGCTGAATAAGCACTTTCAGAACATGCTTGAAATCTCCAAGACACGTTCTGCCCTTGTGCAAGCAATGGTCTATGGAGGCTATTTCATAATGGCAATACCAGCAGGTGTCATAATAAGGCAATGGGGCTACAAGTCAGGTGTGATAACGGGACTTATACTATATGGCATTGGAGCACTTCTCTTTGTGCCCGGTGAACGTATGATGTCTTTTGAGTTTTTCTTGTTCTGTTTATTTATTATCGGTTGTGGACTCACATGTTTGGAGACCGCTGCCAATCCTTATGTTACAGTTCTTGGCGAGCCAGAGACAGCAGCATCACGTCTCAATCTTGCCCAAAGTCTCAATGGATTGGGATGGATAGTAGGTCCATTGGTAGGCGGACTTATCATCTTTGGTGATTCAGGTTCAGTGGCACTCCCTTATGCGGTCATAGGAATCGCAGTGCTTGTTATAGCAGTACTGTTCAGCCGTATGCAGTTGCCCGAGATTGTGGATACTTCCACCTCCGAGAAAGCAGGTATAGACAAACTGTCTAAATCAGAATCTTACCTTTTCGGCCTCGTTGCCCTCTTTGCTTATGTTGCAGCCCAAACGGGTGTAAACAGTTTCTTTATCAATTACGTAACGGAAACTTCATGCACAATCACTAATCAGCAAGCAGCCCTAATGCTCTCCTTTGGAGGCATGGGCTTCTTCCTGGTTGGCAGACTCCTCGGTACATGGCTGATGAATTATCTCTCAGCACCACGCTTGTTGCTTATATGCGCCTTGGGTGCAATACTCTGCATGATAGGTGTTATATATGGCGGAACCATCGGACTCATATCATTGGTAGTGACCTATCTGTTTGAGAGCATCATGTTTCCAACCATCTTTGCCCTTGCTCTTCAAGGACTAAGTACATCAGCCACCAAACGCGGTTCCTCTTACTTGATTATGACAATCGTAGGTGGTGCAATCGCTCCCATGCTAATGGGATATATAGGCGAGAACAATATGGCCATCGGCTTTATCATTCCCCTTGTCTGTTACCTTGTTGTAGCTACTTATGCAAAAAAAATCAAGAAAACTTATGAATAAGAAGGTATTTGTTAGCGGATGTTACGACCTGCTTCACAGCGGTCATGTTGAGTTTTTTCAACAGGCGTCGCAATTTGGCGACCTATATGTGGGCATTGGTTCTGATGCAACGTATGAAGAGTACAAGCATCGCAAACCGATGTTTCCGCAGGAGGAACGCCTGTTTATGGTGAGGAATATCAAGGCTGTAAAGGATGCTTACATCAATCAGGGCAGCGGTGTGCTTGACTTCATCCCCACACTCGACATTGTTAAGCCCGACATCTTTGTGGTAAACGCAGAGGGAGGTTCCGACGACAAGCGTCAGCTCTGCAAGGAGCGTGGCATAGAGTATGTGGAATTACAGCGCACTCCTCATGCAGGACTGCAGGCTCGCTCCTCGTCATCATTAAAGGCTGAATTGTCAAAGGCAAGCGACGCTGATGCCTCAGAGGGTGACAGCTGTGGCATACCTACACGTCTTGACTTGGCTGGCACATGGATCGACCAGCCTTATGTGTCGGTCTTTCATCCGGGTTGGGCAATAACAATATCACTTGAACCAACCTTTGAGGTGCGCGACCGTTGTGGCTTGTCTACATCTACACGCAACATGATCAAGAAAATCTGGCCAGTTAAACTCCCAAAGATGGACCCCGAGATGCTTGCTCGTCTTGTGTTCTGCTTTGAGAACAATCCTGAACGTGAGGATGGCCATATTTCTGGAGCGCAGGATTCCATAGGCATTTGCGTGCCTGGTCTCTGCCGCCATTACTACGACAATAACTTCTGGCCTAAGAAGATAGAGAATACCAATGATGAGATGACTCTCCGTTTCCTCGAAGACCATCTTGTAATGGTTCCTCTTGAGCCTCGTCGTCCCGGTTGCTCAGTTGTGGAAGGCAAGGATATTACTCCTGCCAAGGTAAAAGCACTTGCCGATGCTGCCGACGCTTGTTGGTCGGCTATCATTGCCCACGACTTGCAAGCTTTTGCCTCAGCATACAAGGCATCATTCAATGCCCAAATAGCTATGTTCCCTGCAATGGTAAATCCAGTGGCTTACGGCAAGCCGTGTCCTGAGGCAAGCGTAGAACCGTATATACAGAAATATAGCGCAATGTCTGGTGTGCTGGCATGGAAGATGCCGGGAGCAGGTGGCGGAGGCTATTTGGCGATGGTAGTGGAAGACGCTAAGGCTTTTGCAAGTGAGCATGAGGAGGCGATAGAATTGCATATACGTAGGCAATAAAAGAAAAATATTAATTCAATTATATTTAAAGAGCCAACACCTATTCTTTGAAAGATAAGTTTTCAATAGGTGTGTAAATTAATAAAAACGATGGGAAATACATCAAACAGCACTAGAGTTGCAAAAAACACCCTTCTGTTGTATATGCGAACCATTCTAGTAATGGTCATATCGTTATTCACGAGTCGAGTTGTACTTAATACTTTAGGTGTTGAGAATTTTGGTATATATAATGTTGTGGGTGGAATGGTGGCAATGTTTGCTGTAATTTCAGGAGCATTATCATCAAGTATTAGTAGGTATATTACATTCGAACTGGGAAAAGGTAATGATTTGAAAAGGTTGTCAATTATATTTTCAACGAGTGTAAATATTCAGATTGTTATAGCAGTATTGATAGCTGTTTTAGGAGAAGTAGTAGGGCTTTGGTACATTTTTAATAAAATGACAATACCCATGGAAAGGATAAATGCAGCAATCTGGGTGCTACAATGCTCCTTACTTACATTCTGTGTCAATCTCGTAAGTGTACCATATAATGCTTGTATAATAGCTCATGAAAAGATGTCGGCTTTTGCTTATGTAAGTCTTTTGGAAGTTACACTTAAGTTGTTAGTTGTATATTTATTATGGATATCTCCGATTGATAAACTAATTGCTTACGCCTTACTTTTAGTTGTGGTTGCAGTATTGATACGTTTGGTATATGGCTTTTATTGTAAACGACATTTTAAAGAAGCTACATATCATTTTGTCATAGATAAGGCATTGACAAAAGAGATGACAAGCTTTGCAGGTTGGAATTTCTTTACCAATACTTGTTATATATTCAATACTCAAGGTGTGAACTTGCTTATAAATAGTTTCTTTGGATTAACTTTAAATGCTGCTCGAGGAATTGCAACGCAGGTAGATGCTGCTATTATGCAATTTGTGAATAACTTTATGACTGCTCTTAATCCTCAGATAACCAAAAGCTATGCTGCAGGTGAATATGAAAACATGAATAACTTAATATGTAGAGGTGCAAAGTTTTCTTTTTATTTGGTACTTTTATTTACTCTGCCCGTATATCTTGAAACAGAATATATTTTACGGCTTTGGTTAAAGATTGTTCCAGATAATACTGTTGTTTTTCTTCGTCTTACAATGATAGGGTCAATGGTGTCTATGTTGGGAAATACAGGATATGTTGCATGTATGGCGACTGGTAATATAAAAAGGTATGTCCTTATACTAACAACCATAGGATGTTTAGTTTTTCCACTCACATGGTTGGCTTTCTCTTTAGGACTTCCTGCAGAAGCAGCTTATTTTGCATTTATCTTAGTATATTTGGGAGTAGACATAATACGTTTGTGTCTTATGAAACAAATGTTGAATTTTACACCTTGGATATTTGTGAAAAATGTTGTGTTTCCGATATCAATAGTAACGCTTTTTTCTTTCATTGTGCCAACTTGGCTTCACATGCAAATGGAAGCAGGCTTTGTTAGGTTAATTGTTGTTATTATAGCAAGTTCTTTGTCATCTATATATTGTATAGAAATGTTTGGCTTGACGTCTAATGAACGGTATTTTATAAATAGTAAAGTAAAAGGAATAATAAAGAAAATATATAAATGAATCCAATAAAGTCTACTCTACGTTTTTTTTATAGAGGTTTTCAATATATGATTTCGGGTGTACCAAATCATATTGTTAATGTAAATGTGGCTTCACTTGCATCGTCTGATTTACTTAAAGGACGTTGTGCTCTTATTACGGGAGGTACTAGTGGCATTGGTTTTGAAATTGCTAAAGCATTTATAAATGCGGGTGGAACGGTTGTAATAACAGGACGTTCACAGGACAGAATAGATGTAGCATTGTCCAAGCTGAAAAAAGGGAGATCATTTGGCATTGTATTAGATAATACTAATGTTGGTTCTTTTAATAATAAGTTTGCTGAACTTCTGAATGTATTAAACCAGGCAAATGTGCCCCAAATAGATATTCTGGTGAATAACGCTGGAGTTAATGGAAAGGGTATGCCAAATGCAACAGAAGAAGATTATGACAAAATTCTTGATACAAATTTAAAGGGAGTCTTTTTCCTTTCACAGATGTTTGGAAAGTATTTAGTTCGGAATAATATTAAAGGTAATATTTTGAATATTGCTTCGGCTTCTTCTTTACGACCTGCTGATTCTGCATACTCTATAACCAAATGGGGTGTTAGAGGGCTTACATTGGGGTTAGCCAAATCACTAGGAAAAGAAGGTATTACAGTGAATGGTATAGCTCCAGGTCCAACAGCAACACCTATGTTAATAAAGGATGATAAGGCTAATATGTATTTAGGTAGAATACCGTTAGGACGGTACATAATGCCTGAGGAAATAGCTAATATGGCAGTTATTTTAGTAAGCGATATGGGACGTTCTATTATGGGTGAGCTAATCTACATGACTGGTGGAGCTGCTAATCTTACATACGATGATGTTAAATATGGATTTTAATAAAATAAAAAATATGTATACAATACAAGAAAATGTTCGTATTGTTATTTCCTTGCTTAAGCAATATAATATACGTCAAATAGTAGTTAGTCCTGGTGGTACAAATATTCCTGTATCACAAGCAGTACAAGAGGATCCTTTTTTTAAGTGCTATTCCGTACCAGATGAGAGAAGTGCATTATATTTTGCAATAGGTGTTTATTTGCAAACTGGAGAGGTTGTAGCTGTTTCATGCACAAGTGCTCAAGCTACAAGAAATTATGTTCCTGGACTCACTGAAGCATTTTATAAGCACGCTCCGATTCTTGCTATAACAACAGCTAAGTTGGAGAGATTCCAGTATCAAGACTATATGCAGGCTCCGGACCAATGTTCTTTGCCTAAAGATTCAGTTAAAAAGACATTTGATTTACCGCCTATTACAGATGAAAATACACGTCTTCAATGCTATCATAATGCAAAGGAAGCTATTTTGGAAATTTCGCATGGTAATCCTGGACCAGTTCAATTAAATATACGTATTAATGACTCTCTACAGGGACAATTTGAAGAAGTAGAACTTCCCGTAGTTAGGTCCTTAAAACGTTATATGGCATGGGACGAGTGGCCTTCATCAGAAATGGCTGACAAGAAAGTACTTATAGTTATAGGAGAACATCGTCCTTTTACAAAACGTCAACAAATAGCACTTGACAATTTCTGTAATTCGCATAATGCTGTGGTTTATGTAAATCATCTTTCTAATTATAGTGGAACATACAGTATTCAAGCAAATATGTTGGTATCTTGTGGAGGCTTTTCTAAATTGAAGCCAGAACTACTCATCACGATAGGAGGTCAAACCGGTGATTATTCTATATATGGAGCATTGAAGAATTTGAATGGTGTAGAGCATTGGCGTGTTGCTGAGGATGGTGCATTTGTGGATACTTATGGAAAGTTAACTAAGATATTTGAGTGCCCAGATTATTTCTTCTTCGAAAAAATGGCGGTTAATACAAATAGCACTCATTCTTATTATGAAGAATGGAGCACTTTAAATGATACAATTAACTATGATGTGGAATTGCCACTATCTAATCTCTATGTTGCTCAGCAGATGTATCAGAAAGTACCTAAGAATAGTATAATGAACTTTGCTATTCTTAATAGTCTGAGATGCTGGAGCTATTTCCCTCTTGATCAGTCTATACAAGGATATGGAAATGTGGCAGCATTTGGTATTGATGGTTGTAATTCAATGTTGATAGGCGAAAGCATGAATACGGATGAGCTTTGTTTTATTGTAACGGGTGATTTAGCTTTCTTCTATGACATGAATGCATTAGGTATACGCCATATAAAAAATAATGTTCGTGTACTTCTCATTAATAATTGTGGTGGAGCTGAATTTAAAATTATGACGCGTAATTGGAAGACGAAAGTAAGCGTTGATGATTTTATTTCTGCTAATGGACATAATGGTTCTGCCAAAGGGTGGGCTGAGAACTGTGGATTTAAGTATATTGGTGCCACAACAAAAGAAGATGTCAATAAGTCTGTAAGTGTATTTACTCAGAATTCGGATAAACCGATACTGATGGAGGTATTTACAAGTGAAGACGATGATAGAAATGCTATTGATGCTTTCTTGTCTGCAAATTCAATTACTACAGCTCAAGGAAAAATGGCTAAAATGGTAACTTCAATTGTTGGTGAATCTGGAAAACAGGTTATAAAGAAAGTTTTAGGTAAATCATAATATAAAAAGGAAACTAAAATGAATATTCGACAGTTTATTTACAAATATTTGTGGTGGACGTATCGTCCGATTAAGAGTTTATATAAGGAATATAAAACCAAAAGATATAATCTGAGTGAAATAGAGAGAGTACGAGAAGAAAGTAAGGAATCCACAAAACGTATCTTCTATTTAGGTATTACAGAACAACCAAATCTTGGAGATATGGGACAACATTATTGCATAAAGAAATGGATAAAAGAAAACTATCCTGATTATGTAATGATTATGGTGGAAAGTAAGGTTATTACAAATCCTGCTACTACTAATGCTTTTTTTGATATGTTTAAGAGTATTTTCAATGAAACAATTGATAGAATTGTTATTCAAAGTGGATATTGTACACAGGATTTGGGAGGTGATCATCCATTAATGCATCGTTTGGTTTGTGAACAAATGAAGACTGCAAAAATACTTATGATGCCTCAGACCATTTACTTTCAGCATGAGGAAAATCGTAGAATCTGTTCAAGAAACCATAACCAAGCTAAAAATATGTTGTTCCTTGCTCGTGACCAATATTCTTATGAGCAAGCAAAGGAAATGTTTCCTGACATTCATGTAGAAGCTTTTCCAGATATTGTAACTACGCTTATAGGAACCTTATCGTTTAATAATAAGCGTAATGGTGTGTGTCTCTGTACCCGAAATGACGGAGAGAAATTGTATAGTTATGAGGAAATAGAAACTTTGAAAACCCGATTGGAATCAAATGGCATTTCTGTATTTTGTAAGGATACACAAGGGAAAAGCCCATTTAAAGAAATTCGTGCAAATTTACAAAGTTTCATAGAAAGAGAAATAGAAAGTTATTCCCATTTTCAAGTTACAATAACCGATAGATACCATGGTACTATTTTCTCACTTTGTGCAGGAACTCCTGTAATTATAATTAAAACTACAGACCACAAAGTAACAACTGGGGCTGATTGGTTTAAGGGTGTATACGATGATTATGTTTATGTGGCAGAGGATCTTGATGATGCTTTCCGCTTGTTTAATATTGTAATAAATAAAAAATTGACAAATAGTCTTTCTCCTTATTTTAAGGTGAACTATTATGACAAACTAAAGAATTTATTTGAATAAAAAATAATACTATGCGAGTGTTGTTTACTTCGCATTTGTTCTACGATGAGCCAGGTTATAGTGGTGGAAGTTGGATAAATGCATTAATGGATTTATTGAAGGATATTAAAGGTATAGATGTTGGTATTATATACCCATCCTACAGTAGAAATGAGCCATATTGTGCAAATGGTATAAGTTATTTTCCCGTAAAAATAAGACTAAACCCGTTTATAAAGATAAAACACACTTTTTGCACTTCCGCCCAATTAGTAAAAGATGATAATACTGTAAAAAAGTATGTAGAATTTTTTAAACCGGACATTATACAGATGTTTGGATTAGAGACCATCGTTTCGAGTATTGTGAAATGTATAACAACAGTTCCTGTTGTTGTACATATCCAAGGAATATGTGAACCATGTCTTAAAGCATGGTTTCCAAAAGGATTTACGAAATACAATGTATGGAGTTGTTATCCATTTAAACAGAGATTATTTAGAAAAACAATTGTTGATAAGTACTATAGATTTAGAAATCTTACTAAGATAGAGAAAGATAATTATAGATGTTATCATTATTATTTGGGAAGGACGCAATGGGATAAGGATATGAGTCTTAAAAATTCCCCTAATCGTAAATACTATGTCTGTAATGAGGTAATTAGGTCTGACTTCTACGAACAAACATGGCATAAAAAAGAAGGTTTACGTTTGGTTTCTATAAATAATGGGGAGTTGTATAAAGGATTTGATACAATTCTTTTAGCAGCACATAGTTTGACAAAGAAAGGTTTCTCTTTTGTGTGGGATGTTTATGGTATTTCTGCTAATGCTCCTATCATAAAAATCGTAGAAGAAATTTTGGGATATAGTTTTAATGAAAACAATGTACGATTTAATGGAAAGAAAACAGCATCAGAACTGGCTAAGGAACTTTCAAGAGCTACATTTTATGTTCATCCATCGCATGTAGATAATAGCCCTAATTCCTTATGTGAAGCACAAATAGTAGGAACACCTACTGTTTCTACTTATATAGGAGGTATTCCATCACTCGTCAAAGATGGATTTACTGGATATTTGTTTGATGATGGTGATTTTGAACAATTGAGTAACATTATTGCTGGTAAATATATGTTGGATGACGAATTGAATAATATTTCATTAAACGCTAAACATGTAGCATTATTGCGACATGACAGGAGAGGGATTGTTGAAAATTTATTAAAAACTTATCAAGAAATAATATTAGACTTTAATGAATACACTGACAAATAATATAAGACAGGTATTACTTGTAATTCTTTTCACAATGGCCCTTTTTGCAAGTTATCCATATGTGTTTAGTCAATTTATAGCAATGCCAAATCCTATACTGTTAAATGGTACAATATTGTGTGCAACATTTTTAATAGCCATTACTGCAAGAAAGAAATTTATTACGTTTCCATCAAAAATAAATAAAATTGTAATTATACAATTTGTAGGATATTTTCTACTTGGAATAATTCATAATGACAAGCTTGATTTTGTAAGGTGCTATTTTTTGATAATAGTTTATTTACTTCTTTTATGTTTGTATAATACTGGTACACTTCTTAAATATATTAAATTTAATAACTATTTGTTGTCGTTGCAATGCATTCTAGGAGTAGTCGCTTTTATTTTATTTTTCATTGGACAATTATCCCCTATTTTTCCTTTTGAGAATACAGATGGAAGAATAGCTTATTGTTATGGTCTGACTTGTTCAAATGCTGTTGTTGATAATGTTATAAGAGTTGCTGGTTATTTTGATGAGCCTGGATCATTAGCCTTTTGGGGTATTTATGCATTGATTTTAAATAAAACTTTTATTGACAATAAAAAGGTAGAAGCAATATTAATATTTTGTTTATTGTTTACATTATCGGTTGCATATTATATTCAAGTTTTATTGTACGTATTATTATATTATGGTTCAAACTTAAAGAAAAATGTATTTTATATAATATTTATAGTGACATTACTTGTCGGATTTTTTATATATGTAAATAATAATAGTGGGTCCACACTTTATCAATTAACAATAGGACGTTTTGAGGTTAATAAAGGTAGTGTGACAATAGAATCAGAACGTTCATTGTTGGCTGAAAGAGCTAAAAAAGTTTTTGAAAGTAGTCCAGTTATTGGAGTTGGACAAACAAATATTAGAAGTGGCGAATATATGGGTGATAATGAATATGAATTGTTGGCCTCTGATGGTATAGTCGGGATGTTTTTAATATATTTTCCACTTATTGTTGTAGCAAGAGGTCGGAAATCTCGTAAAAAGTTTTTGTTTGCTTCCACTATTCTTTTTGCTGGTTATCTTCAAAGACCTTTTCATTGCTCAGTTATTCATTTTGCTATGTTTTACATATATGTTATAACTGCAATACTATATTTTAATAATAAACTTTATATTCAAAACAGATAATGTACGATTTTATACTTTTTGAAACTCTGTATAATAGTATTAATCATTGTACGGATTTGTGTAATATAGCTCGTCTATTGCGTGATAGCGGTTATCATGTTGCAATTGCAGATGTTTTTCATGAGGCAGAATACTGTAAGGTAGAAGGAATCCCACATGTTAAAGTTAATGCAAAATGTAAGGCTTCATTACGTCCCAGTTCAGCACGTACTTCTGTTGGGCGCTATTATGAAAATCTAAAAAATAGATATATAATTGATAGGTATTTATGTAAAGTCATTGATGAATTGGCTCCTATTACAAAGTATCTTTATGCTGGTACAATGATGATAGGAATGCCGTTTATGTGGTTGAAGAAAATACCTAAAGACAAAACTGTTTTTTTCTGGGGGTTAAGAAGTTATTATTTAACGTATTACAAGAGATTGCATCTTAAATATGAGACATTGAGTTCAAAAATAATCTCTAATTATTATCTACATAGTAGTAATGTTCGTTTGTTTGTATCTGATGAAATTATTAGGAAGGAATTTCTTGAGCTTGGTTTTCAACCATGGCAATTAGTTCTCAGACCAGAGCGTATGATAGATGAATATACAGGTAAAAGTGTAGAAAATGAGAAAAGAGAACAAGATGGGAAATGCAATATATTATGTATTGGTTCTTTGCGCCCTCAAAAACGTGTAGATTTATGTATACAAGCTTTGAATGAATTGGACGATATAAACATATTGTTTACAATAGCAGGAAAAGCTTCAGAAGAGCATGGTTATAGCAAACGAATTGCAGAATTGATAGATGGACATAATAATATTAAGCGTATAGATAGGCGTTTGTCAGATGAAGAGTATAATTTGCTTATAAGTACTTGTGACTATCTTTTACTTTGTGACGAGAAACAGTTATCGTCAGTAACTAATGGTACAATGTCGGAAGCTCTTCTTGCATGTAAGCCTATAATTGCGCCTGATTACGACCCTTATAAAACAATGGTTAATAAATATGGTGTAGGCATTTTGTATGACATTAAAAGTCCAGTTTCTATACAAAATGCTCTTGTTAAGGCAAAAAATACAGATCCTGTAGTGTTTAAAAACGATATAAATCAATTTGTATCGACATTAGAGTATCCATGTGTTCTGAAAAAATTCAAATCAGAAATTGTTTTATCTTTAAAATTATAAATATGAAACAACTACAATATTTGTTTTTTAAACTTCTTTCAAAAGTATTTCATAATAATGAAATCAAGCATAATTTTCTGAGACGGCAAGGTATACAAATTGGTGGTGGGGGGAATATTGTTGCGAATATTTGTACCGCAGAAAGTTTCTTGATACGTATTGGAAATAATGTTACAGTTGCAGAAGACGTACAGTTTGTAACTCATGATAATAGTATAATGAAGGTGAGTCCTTCATGTTATAATTTATTTGGTTATGTTGTCATCGGAGATAACTGTTTTATAGGTCAAAGGTCTACTATTATGTATGGAGTTACCCTTGCCAATAACATAATAGTAGCTTCTGGTAGTGTTGTTTGCAATAGTTTTGATGAAGAAAGGATTATCATAGGTGGTAATCCTGCTAAAAAGATAGGAACATGGGACTCATTTATAGAAAAATCTCAGGATATGGCAATGAGTCGCTATGAGGTAAAAGAAATGATGATAAAGCATCCTGAGAAGTTTGTCCAAAAAAAGATACGAAAATGAATAACCCACTTGTAAGTGTTGTTGTCCCCATTTATAATATGGGTGATAAAATAGAATTGTGTGTTAAGTCGTTACTTTGCCAAGACTATTCTAACTTTGAAGTTATTTTAGTTGATGATGGCTCGCAAGATAATAGTCTTGAAGTATGCAATAGAATAGCATTGACATCACCGATCGTAAAAGTTGTACATACAGAAAATAGGGGATCTGGACCTGCTCGGAATTCTGGTATTGATTGTGCAAAAGGAAAGTATATATATTTTCCTGATGCAGATGATTATATTGAACCGAATACATTAACAATTCTTGTTAGGTCTATACAGGAGAATGAGGCTGATTTGGTTGTTTTTGGATTTCGAAATGTCAATACTAAAGGTATCACAACATCTGTTAAACAATATCCGGACTTATTTAAAGACGGAAGTGAAATACGAGCGGATTATAAAGATTATATGACAACGATGTCCAAATATGGAATACAAGGTGCTCCTTGGAACAAATTTTTTGATTTGGACGTTATTCGTAAAAATGGTGTTAGATATCCTTCTTTGAGACGCCATCAAGATGAAGGATTTATAGGACGTTATATGTGTTATGTTAAACGTGTGCACTTTATAAGTGATGTACTTTATACATACTATACAAATGACTTAACGCTTGAATGGAAGAAATATCCAGTGGATTATATTGATGCAGTTATAGGTTTGAATGAAGTGCGTAAGGAAACAATCTTGACATGGAATAAAAATGATAAGATTACACATGAACTTATTTCAAAAGAATATATCTGTAATGTTATAAAGTCATTGGAGTTATCTTTCTCTCCTAAAATGAATTTTAACAGTAAGCAAAGAAAAAAATGGTTAAGTCAAGCAATTGATAAGACTGGTATACGCCATGTTGCAGAACCTAGCATATTGCGTCCTTATCAAAGAATAATGATGGCTATAATAAAACGTATGCCTCTGCCAATATTATATTTGGCATTATATGGAAAGGTTTCTATAGAATTAAAAAAGAAAAAATAAAATGGCTCCTACTATTTCAGTAATTGTTCCCGTATACAATGCAGAGAATTATGTCAGTCGTTGCATAGAGAGTGTGTTAGATCAAACTTATTGCAAATGGCAGATGATTCTCGTTGACGATGGGTCTAAAGACAAAAGTCTTGAGATTTGTCAGAAATATGCAGATGTGGACAACCGTATCAGTGTGATACACCAAGAAAATGCAGGTCCTGGTATTGCCCGTAATACGGGAATAGCAAAGGCTTCGGGTAATTATGTTGTTTTCATCGATTCAGATGACTATATAGAAAAGGATTATTTTCAACTCCTTTCGAAGCATGATGAAGATGTCGTTTTTATCAACGTTCGTGACGTTGATGAGGATGGACGTGTGCTTAAGGAGGATTTTATGGCTAAGAACAAAAATCTCTCAATAGAGACAATTTTGCGTCGTCAGATGACAGGCAAAATTGATTGGGGGGGGTAAGAAAGGCTTTAAAAATAAATATTCTACGAGATAATAATGTAAAGTATACAAAACATAAAATCGGCGAGGAAGCACTGTACAGTTTTCAAGTATTGTGGTATGCAAAGTCTGTAGCGTTCATTGATAAGCCTCTTTATAACTATGTGCAAAGGGGTGACAGCCAATCTCATTTAAAGGTGGATGATCCTTGGGGAGGAGTGGCTTTAGCAATGAAAGATAAAGTACAGGAAATGGATTTGTATCCTAAGTTCGCTAACACCATCAATGCTTTTCTTCTCACGGCATCAGCAGTTTCTGCCAATTGTCTTGCCAATAACTATCCGTTTTCTTCATATCTTACCGAAGTAAAGAGATGTGGAAGACGCTTGAGCGAGGTTATAGATAAAAAATATCCAATAGATAAAAACAATATGAGTGGCAAGGCCCGCATTGTGGGATGGTTGCTGCAACATGGTTTTTATTTATTTATTTGGGTATTGGCAAAGCTTAAGTCTATGAGAAAGTAACCATACAAAGCTGTGCTTCCAGTCGTATCTTTTTTCCAAAATTGGAAGTATGGCAAAATACTCTATCATTACTCCTCAGTTCAACTCATTTGAACTGATGGACAAATATTTTGATTCTTTGTTGAATCAGACAGTAAAGGACTTTGAAGTGGTCATTGTTGATGACTGTTCTACAGACGGATCTTGGAAGAAATTGCAAGAGTATGTTAGACAATGTCCTTTACAGATTACCCTTCTTCAAGCCGAGAAAAATAGCGGACCTGGTAATGCACGTAATATGGGCATTGAGGCTGCTAAAGGCGAGTGGATAACATTTGTGGATAATGACGATTGGGTGGCAAGAGATTTTCTTGAGAAGATAGATGCAGTTATCAAGAAAGAAAATGTCAATTGCGTTATCTATGATTATTATGCTTGGTTAGATGGAAATACAAGTATATCAAGATCAATGTATATTAATAAGAGAGGTAGGAAATCTGTTTCCGACTGTATGATTTCGGTACGAAATCATACATTCGGAAAGTTCTACAAACTTTCCGAATGTCAGCATGTACGTTTTCCGAAAATTCGTAGATGTGAAGATGTGGCATACGTCTGTCAGGCTATTGCTGCATGTGGCAATGCTTACTATTTGAACGAACCTCTTTATTTCTATCGCCAACGTCCTACATCTTTGTCTAACAATGCAAAAATGGACCATAGTGATATGGTAAATGCTTTTGCAATACTTGAGGATAAATTCTTGAAGAAGTATCCTCTTGAGATGAAGAATAAGTCGGTAACAGACATTCTGTATGGTGCTCTTTTGATGATGTGTAAGTCTGGAAAGGATAATACTACAATACTTAATTATATAAAAGAGTACGAGAAGAAGTATCCAGAGTGGTGGAAGTGTGAGATTATAAAATATCTTGGCAAGCCTAAAATGGCATTCTTGAAATTTGCCCAGTGGCATTTTGTGCCAGGAATTAAATTGATAGCATACTTACATTCGCAGATGATAAAGAAGGGTGCATAAAAAGGAACGTCTAATTGAATAAAAGAAGTCAAAACAATGAGTTTAGAGCAGAAAATAAACTACCAGTTGAACAAAGTTCCTGGTGTTAAGAAATATATCAAGCGTGCATACCAGTTGGGTTGTTATGCTGTGAGTAAGAAGATAAAGTCGGAGGGCAATATTGTGAAGGTGTCGCCTGACGACCCTTCACATGAATATTTCTTTGGTTACTACGACAAGTCGCCATGGGATGCCACTATGCGATATATGATTTGCATGAGGGCTAAGGACACTTGGAGCGAGCCAGATCCTTTGGGTACAGCAGATATCCTGCTTATCGACACTAAGGACGGCAATAAGGTAAAGCATATAGCAACTACGCACACTTGGAATGTGCAGCAAGGATGTATGGCACAATGGTTGGGTCCTGATTTTAAGTCTCGCATATTGTATAATGATATGCGTGAGGGTAAGTATTGCTCTGTGATACTTAACGTGGAGACGATGGAAGAGAGAGTTCTGCCAATGCCTTGTTATACTGTTTCTGCCGATGGCAAGACTGGTTTGAGTTTGGATTTCTCTCGCCTGCATAGTCTGCGATTGGGTTATGGATATGCCGGACTGCCAGAGAAGACAAAGGACATGGCTTTGCCTAATGCTACTGCCATATGGAAGATAGACATTGAAACGGGAAAGACAACAGATTTGTTGAAATATACAGACTTCGCAAACTTTGAGCCTCGTCATGAAATGAAGGAGGAGGGAAGTGTGCATAAGGTGAACCATTTGATGCTGTCGCCAAACGGTAAGCGATTTATGGTGTTGTATCGTTGGTTCTGTGGTCAAAGAAAGTATACCCGTTTAGTAACATGTAATGTCGATGGCTCAGACATGTATGTATTGAGCGACGACGACATGGTGAGCCATTGCTATTGGAAGAATGACGAGGAAATAATTGCTTTTGAAAGAAAAAAGGAATTTGGTCCTGGCTATTATCTGATGAAAGACAAGACACAAGAATGGACCCATATCTGGCCTCAGTTAAGCAATGACGGTCATCCGAGTTATTGTCCTACCGACAACAATCTTGTAGTGTTTGACACCTATCCAAGCCGTTCACGTATTCAGGAGGTTAAGATAGGACTTGATACAGACACTAAGGGTGAAAGCGTAAAGGTGTTGGCAAGGGTGTTCTCTCCATTCAAGTATGATAATGACACTCGATGTGACCTTCATCCTCGTTGGCGTCAAGACGGAAAGGCTATATGCTTTGACAGTGTCTTTGAAGGACATAGAGGATTATATTATGTAAAATTAGATTAAGATGAAAAAAATAGCAGTAATTTTACCTGTATACAAGAACGATAAAGTTCGGTATATAAAACTGTCGTTTGACAGTATTCTAAATCAGACATACAAGGACATTCACCTCTTTATTGGGGTGGATGGTCCTGTAGGCAAGGATTTGGAAGAGTGTTTGAAAATGTATGAGCAGGATGAGCGCGTGACCGTGGAATGGTTTAAGGAAAATCGCGGTCTTGCCATTGTGCTGAACGATTTGCTTGACATCTGTTTTAAGGAGGGTTATGAGTATATTGCCCGAATGGATGCCGATGACATCTCGATGCCTGAGCGATTTGAAAAACAGATGTCTTATCTGCAACAACATCCTGAAATAGATGTTGTTGGTGGAGCCATTGAGGAGATAGACGAGAATAGCGAGAGTAGAGGAAAGACAATTGTTTATCCGTTGACATCGGATGATTGCTATAATTTCTTTGCACGCAGAAATCCACATGCCCATCCTGCTGTGATATTCCGTAAGAGCTTCTTTGATAAGGCTGGATGCAAGTATCGCCCAGAGTACAGACAGAACCAAGACACTATGCTTTGGCTTGACGGCATGAAGGCAGGAACAAAACATGCCAACTTGCCGGATGTAGTGTTGCGTTTCCGTTTCACTAACTCATTGTTCAAAAAGCGTCGTAATGGTTGGGCGTTTGCAAAGAAGCAATTACACGACCGTAAAATCATCAATAAGACTCTTGGCTATGGCTTCGGAGCAACAGTGTTCGGATATATGATGTTCTGCATGTTGGTTTCGCCACCGTGGGTTAAGAAGATTGCTTATAAAGTGTTCAGGTAAGATGTTGGAATTTGAATTTGTACAAATTGCAATTGGTAATAAGGATAAGTTTTTAGGTTGCCCATCAGATGAAGATTGGAAACAACTCTTTTATTTTGCACAAAAACAATCATTGCTGGGCTTCCTTTTCTGTGCCATTGAAAGGCTGCCCAATGAGCAACGTCCTAAGAGGGATTTACTCTTAAAGTGGTATGCTATGGCAGAAAAAATAAAACGAACTAATGCCAAATTGAATATGCGTTGTGCAGAGTTAACCACCATCTTGAAAGAAGGCGGCTTTAAAGGATGCGTGCTTAAAGGCCAAGGCGTGGCTTTGCTTTATCCCAAGCCAGAGTATCGTCAGAGCGGGGATATTGATATGTGGGTCGGAACATCAGACGGTGAGCTTGCTTCTATTGCTTCTGTTGTATCTTATGCAAAGCACAGAGGTGTTAGTGTGTCGCATATTGATATCAAACATGCTGATATGCACTTCTTCAATGATGCACAAGTTGAAATCCATTTTAAGCCAAGTTATTCTTATAATTTTATTTATGATCGTCGGTTAACCTCTTGGTTTCAGGTGAAGTCGAAAGAACAATTTGAGAATTTTAATTGTACGGTAGGGTTTGCTTATCCGACAACACCCTTTAATCTTGTTTATTCTTTGTTGCATATTTATCGTCATCTCTTTTCTGAGGGCATAGGACTAAGACAGGTGCTTGACTATTACTATATCTTGACAAATAGTACAAAAGATGAGCGAAAGTGTGCATATAAAACCATTTGTCGTTTTGGCATGAAAGATTTTGCAGGTGCGGCAATGTTTGTTTTGCAAGAGGTTTTGGGATTGAAGAGTGAATATTTGCTTTGTGAATCGTCAAGAAAGTCTGGACTTTTCCTATTGAAGGAGATTCTATTGGCAGGTAACTTCGGACAATATGACAACCGCATAACAAGGATAAACAAAGAGAAACGAATAAAGAGAGGGTTTGCTCAATTTGCAAGAAACCTTCGTTTTGTTCGCTATTATCCACAGGAAGTATTGCTCTCGCCAATATGGAAGTGTTGGCATTATGGGTGGAGGAAGAAGCATGGGTGGTTGTAGTGAATAATAAATTGAAAAGCTAATCATATAAACAATATAGAATGAATAAGTCTGATATTTTTTGGCAAACATATTTGAATCTCGAAAAAGAAATGATAGAAGTGTCAAGATACATCTTTATTACAGATGAGATAACTGTGCGACATAATGGTACGGAAACAACGCAATCCTATGATGCACAACTGAACACTTTTTCCCCACATTTGGCAGACTTATTAGTGCGTATTTGCGTTCAAATAGAGGCAATCTCAAAAGAATTGTATCATGCTAATGGTGGCACAAAAGAGCGGGGTGATAAAGCACTGTTTTTTGATGAGGACTGCTTGAAACTAATTGATATAAAGTGGGAAACTCATAACAAAAAGGTTTTAGTTGTTGCGCCTTTCTTCAATCTTACGAAAGATGAAAATAGAGTGTTGAGACCATTAAAAGAAGCTCATAAAAGAGGAGGAACATATTGGGGTAAGGCATATCAAGCTGTAAAACATGATAGGTTTGCTTCTCTAAAGCATGGTAATGTAAAAGCTGTATTGCATGCTTTGGCTGCTTTATATTTATTAAATGTATACTATAGAAATGAGTCGTGGTTTGTACCTTATAAGGATTTACGTAAGACAGATTATAGTTTAAACTCTTCAATATTTGCTGTAAATCCACCAATAGTTGAACAACTATGGTATGGCAATAAACCAAAACAAAGTGATAGCCCTTATGTTGTAAGATATAAAGCAGAAGACTATAAGCGTATAGAAGAAATGCAAAAGTCTGATGCTGATGCTTTAAATGATTATTGGTCTCAGCAGCCAGAATTACAAGATACAGAATTTATATCTATACTTTTAGAAGAACAAGAGAAGCAAAGACAAAATCCCACATATAGGGTGATGTATATATGGGAACTCGCAAAGTTCAGACTGAAGAAAATACTCCCCTCAACAATGCCTTTTGAAGAAAGGAAACGTTTATTAATAGGTAGTGAGGCATGGAATTGTTGGGTTCATCAAAATAATAAACATTTATCTATTGATGAAATAACAGAAGACAATATTGAAAAAGAAATAGAAAATGTAGGAATTCATTGGGGAATGGACATCGAAAAAAGATACAATACCTTTAAATGGATTTTCTTAGCTACGAATGAAGCTATGTGTGAGGTAGCAATTCCTCAATGAAACGATGGAATAATTTGGAAACAATATATTTAGATAAAATGATATTTAAAAGACTCTTTGACATTATTGCGTCCTTTTGTGGACTGCTTTTGATTTGGTGGATATTCCCCATAGTAGCGTTTTTAATCCATAAGAAGATGCCGGGCGGTCCGGCTTTCTTCTGTCAGAAGAGAGTGGGAAAGGATGGCAAGTTGTTTACTTGTCATAAGTTCCGCTCGATGACGGTGAAGCATTCGGGTTCTTCTGTTTCGGTGGCTGGCGATAGTCGTATCACTCCGTTTGGTGCTAAGCTGAGACATTATAAGATTGATGAGTTGCCTGAGCTATGGGATGTATTGATAGGTAACATGTCTTTTGTCGGACCTCGTCCTGATGTGCCTGGTTATGCTGATAAGCTGCAAGGTGATGATAGGGATGTTTTAAAGCTACGTCCTGGCATTACTGGTCCTGCTACTCTTAAGTATAGACTGGAGGACGAAATGATTTCGGACTTTATGAAGGACTTTAGAAACATGAATTACCATGAATTGACCACGAATTATCCGCAAATTAAAATATCGGATAAGGAATATGCTGAGCTGATAGTGAAGAGTGATCAGGAAGTTGCTGTGTGGTATAACGATAACGTGATTTATCCTGATAAAGTGCGCCTGAACTGTCATTACTATCGACACTACTCGTTCTGGAAGGATATTGAAATGATATTCGCAACAGTGTTAGGATTTAAGGTGAAGTTTGCGGGGGAAGAAGTGTAGGGAATGTTGAGTTTTGAATTTTGAATTGTTCGCTGCTTCGCATGCGATTGTGATTTATTCAATTTGGAATTTGGAATTTCTATGAGTTAGGAGTTTCTATGAGTTAGGAATTTTGAGTTTTGAGTTAGGAATTGTTCTCGGCTTCGCCTGCGATTTGGAATTGGACATTTTTGAATTGTTATGGAACACGAATTACCAATAATAAATTTTGTAATCGGCTGTGCCGCTTGCCAGAGCAAGAATGGTCGGCTTTGCCGATGTTGAGTTATTATTTTAGAGCGCAACATTCCTTCTAAATCAAAAGATTATGGTAAGAATACTTGTAAATGTCGGGGAAAAAACGTAAATTTGCGTTTGAAGATGAACATAAGTAGTTTGTCCAAATATGATATGATAGCCGATAAGATAGAATATATAATCATGCTCATAAAACTGTTTGCGCGTCATTTCGGTTTGAGCTATATGCAGGCTTTCCGATATGTTAGTCTGCACGATGGAATAGAGTATGCAGAGAGACATTATAATATTTTGCATACACTGTCGTTTGAGGAACAAGTAGAAGGACTTGCTGCCTTTTGCCATAAAAAAGGAGGGTTGCTGACATGAAACTATATCATGGATCTAATGTAAAGGTTGAGAATATTAACCTTAGTATGTCGCGTCCTGCAAAGGACTTTGGACGTGCTTTCTATCTTTCAGCTGAGATAGAACAAGCTAAAGAGATGGCTCAGTTTAAGGTGGAAACGTTTGGAGGTGATGTGGTGGTTAATGTTTTTGAGTTTGATACGTCTGTTCTTGAAGAATTAAAGGTCTTGCATTTTGATAGATATTCAGAGGAATGGGCTAAGTTTGTTTTGGCAAATCGTAATTCCTCGGAGACACTTCATGATTATGATGTAGTGTTTGGGCCGATAGCGAATGACAAGATAGGTAGACAAATCTTTAATCTTCAGGCAGGATATATTGATTTTCCAACATTTATCAAACGTATTCAGTATCCTGAGGGTATAACATTTCAGTGGGCATTTTGTACTGAACGTGCTGTTAAACATCTTCATAGCTTATGAAAGTATCAAAGAATGATTTTCAATATATGCTTGAGTGTATGGAGCGTGACTTAGCAACTCTTCTCGTAGAAAAGAGAGGAATGACAATTCGTCAGGCTCTTAGTATCTTATATGATTCTGACACTTATCGCTTATTGCAGAATCCAAATACAGGTTTGTATTTTCAGTCTCCTCAGTATGTATACTCGTATTTGCAAGAGGAGATTGAACAAGGAAAAATTGGCAACGTTGAATGTTGAGTTATGCGCTGGGCGCAATGTTGAATGGTTGCCTTTGGCAATATTGAATGTTGTAATCGGCTTTGCCGCTTGCCAGAGCAAGAAGGTTGAGTTTTTCAGTCGTGAATTATCGTGAATTGACCATGAATCTTGTTTAGTTCAACATATATTTTTATCTTTGCATAAGATAGGCTGCACCTCAGCAAAACATTCAATCAAGCTTGATGTTCTGCTCTCGGTTTGCACAATCTTTGCATTGACAGACCATAAGGTTTGTGATAATATCAATAACATCAGTTAAAACAATAAGTGATATGACCACTCTCAAAATACAAAACGTCGGACCATTACTGTCGGCATATGTCGAATTCAAGAAATGCACTTTGTTTATTGGAGAACAAGGTGCAGGTAAAAGTACAATCGCAAAGTTGTATTCTCTGTTCACATGGCTTGAAAAGGGATTGTTAAGACATACGATTTCTGAAGATTCGGTGATAAAATATAATCGATTTAAAAACAAGTACGCTGCATATCATAATCTGAAATCATATTTCTCAGAACAATCATACATCCTATATACTGGTGAGCAGTATGTCTTCGAATACGAAAATGAACACCTGGACATTAGGCGAAATGATTCAAATGGTGAGTTGAATTCTGCTAAGGTGATGTACGTTCCTGCAGAGCGTAACTTGCTGAGCGTAGTGGAGAGTGGCAAATTGCAAAGTGGATTGTCTGAATCAATGCAAACCTTGATGGAGGAACTGAACAATGCCAAAGCTTATTATGCCAAGGGCGTGGATTTGCCTATAGGAGGTATGAATTTTACATACGATAGACTAAACAAGGTGAGCTGGATAAATGGAAAGAATGCAAATGGTAGGGAGTTTAAAATTGCATTGAAGGAAGCTTCAAGTGGTTATCAGTCGTTGATGCCTATGACGCTTGTTTGTCATTATTTATCAGATCTTGTTCTGAATAGTGGGGCTGAGACTATGGACTATAAAGAACAGCAACGCTTGCAACAGGAAGTGGATAAGATAATGGAGGATAATAAAATCTCCGATACTGTAAAAAATGCTATGCTTCGAAATATATCTGCAAGGTATAGATATACTGAGAATGTGAATGTGGTGGAGGAGATGGAGCAAAACCTATACCCGGAATCACAAAAGCGTGTATTGTTTGACCTACTTAGCATTAACAATAGATTGGAACGCAACAAATTGGTGTTGACAACGCATAGCCCGTATTTGGTGAACTACGTGACCCTTGTTGTGAAAGCCGCTATGATAGAGCTGCAGATTCCTGCAGATGCCGTTGAACTGAAAGATTCATTATATGGTATAGTTCCAGCAGAGTCAATAATGAATGCTTCTGATTTGGCTATATATGAATTGAGAGATGGCGAAGCAAGGTTATTGGAAAATTATGATGGTATTCCTTCGGATTCGAACTATCTAAATCAACAGATGGCTGAGACAAACTATTTGTTTGACCAACTGCTTGACATCGAAGAACAAATACAGGAGGCATAAATATGGAGGATGTCGTAGATTTCTTTATTCCTAAGTGCCAAATGCTTGGAATAACGGCGGAAATGTTTGGTATTTGTGATGATGATGACAAGGCAGAGAAGACTCCTGCATATGTCAGTCTTGAGAACGAAGAGAAATGGGGTGCTATTATAAAAAACCATAGTGGAAAACCATTGAATTTTACAGCGGTGGACAATTGTGTTGTTGTTCGGAGAGATAATGATGATATGGAAAACCGTTGTGATGCGATGTTATCAAATGCAGATAATTTGGTGTTTGTAGAGTTAAAGAACGAACGCCAAAAATGGTTCCCACATGCTGTCGAACAATTGCAGAAGACAATAGATGTTTTCAAGCAATATAACGATGTTAGTATGTATAAAAGGAAACGTGCATACGCATGTAATGTCAGGCACCCGAATTTTGCTTATAGTATCAAGGAACTGAAACAAAAGTTTTACCAAACAAATGGTTTCAGATTATATGACGAAATGACAATAGAGTTCAGATAGAGTCCTTTTCGCTGTAAGCAGATTGGATGAAACAATAATGAATCCCTATCCGAGTGGCGGCATAAGCGCAGAGCGATACTGCGGTGGGGAACAAAAATAAATTTTGAATGTTGAATTAGGAGTTGTTCTCGGCTTCGCCTGCGATTTGGAATTGAACAATTAGAAATTTGCTCATAATTCTTGCTTTGGTAAGTGTCTTTACGGGCTGAGCGCATCATTTCGGTTTGAGCTATATGCAGGCTTTCCGATATGTTAGTCTGCACGATGGAATAGAGTATGCAGAGAGACATTATAATATTTTGCATACACTGTCGTTTGAGGAACAAGTAGAAGGACTTGCTGCCTTTTGCCATAAAAAAGGAGGGTTGCTGACATGAAACTATATCATGGGTCTAACCAATGGGCATTATTAACACTCAACACTCATGATGTTAGAGGAAAAACAGAAGGCTTATGTTAAGGATAGCTTGACAAGGGCTATAAGAGAAATGAAGGTTGCAAAGATTGAGGGTAGAAAACTTCAAAGTGTTGACGATTTTATCAATGAAATGAGAGGCGTGTGATATTATAGCCTTAAGGCTTATCGAGACATAAAGAATTCTTTGGATAGTGCAGAAAAAGGAGAATGTAAAAAAGCTATAGAGATAGCGAGGGTAATTTTGCCATCGACTTAAAAAAACATAAGACAACGCCAATGGATAAGCTTTATACTCTTCTTCCTGAATTTTGGGAAGATGATGAACAATAAAAATGAATTTAGATTTTAGTCGAATTAAGGTATAACCTCCACTGGTATTAGCTGGTGGAGGGCTAAAACTCATATGCGTATCGGAAATATGAGGGGTACCGAATACTTACCACTGAGCATACTGTTTATGACCCTTCTTGTTGATGAAGAAGGGTTCTTTGTTATAAACGAGGACACGATAATGTTTGTATCAATAACTGCATATACCATTGCGCTCATTTTTTAATTTTCGTACTTCTTTTATTTCAGCATTGATTTCATCCAATGTCATTTCCGGACCTTCTTGCGCCTCTGCTTCTTTGCGTAGTTCGCTAAAGACATTCAAGGCATTTTCCCTAATGTCATTGTTTGATTCTGCTGATATTGTGAAAGGAATTTTGCGACAACGATTAACGGTACGAACAAAAATGTTGATGGCTGTGTTTGCACTCATGCCAAATTGAGCGCATAATTCATCGAAAATTGCTTTCTGTTGGTTGTCTATACGGACTGTCATAGATGTCTGTGCCATAGTGAGTACTTTTTAAAGTTAAACAATTCTTTATTATTATGATGCAAATATACATCATAATGACGTAAATACCAATTTTTTAAATATATAAATTTTTAATTATGGAAAGAAAAACGATTTATCTGTGCCTTGCCCACATGAGTGAGGCTGGTTTGGAACAGAAATACGTGAAGGAGGCTTTCGACACCAATTGGGTGGTGCCGATGGGTCCGAACGTGAATGCTTTCGAGAAAGATTTAGAGGCTTTTGTAAATAGCAAGAGTGATGGATCTGAGGAACTTGACAGAAAGGTGGTTTGTTTGAGCGCTGGTACTGCTGCTGTTCACTTGGCACTGATTGGATGTGGTGTTAAGGCTGGTGACGAGGTGCTGGTGCAGAGCTTTACGTTCTGTGCTTCGAGTCATCCTATCACTTATCTTGGTGCAAAGCCTGTGTTTGTAGGCTCAGAGGGAGAGACCTGGAATATGGACCCTGCTTTGCTGGAGAAGGCTATTATTGACCGTAAAGAGAAGACGGGCAAATATCCTAAGGCTATTGTGCCCGTGGCTCTGTATGGTATGCCTTACCGCATTGACGAGATTATGGCTATTGCCGACAAGTATGGTATTCCGGTTGTGGAGGATGCAGCCGAGGGTATGGGATCACGCTTTGATGGACAAGTGTTGGGTACATTCGGCAAGTATGGTGTGCTGTCATTTAATGGCAACAAGATGATTACTACTTCTGGTGGTGGTGCTTTGATTTGCCGTAATGCGGAGGATGCCAATGAGGTGATGTGGTATGCCACACAGGCTCGCGACGCTTATCCTTATTATCAGCATACGGCTATCGGCTACAACTATCGTATGTCGAACGTGTGCGCTGGTATTGGTCGCGGTCAGATGACAGTGCTTAATGACCATATTGCTCACCACAAGCATGTGCAGAAGTTCTATGAGGAACTGTTGAAGGATGTTCCTGGAGTACATATTCATAAGCAGCCTGAGGACAAGCGCTATGACGCAAACTTCTGGCTTTGCGCTGCCACTTTGGATGCAGATGTGAAGATTCAAGGTCAAGAGAACGCTTACAAGGAAGTTATTAAGACTGCCGTAGGTGGTGCTGCCGGTGTGATACATGCTGTTGACTCGGCTACTACCGACTGTCAGCCTAACGAAAATGTTGAGGCTCTGCGTGTGTTCATGCTGGGCAAGAAGATTGAGTGTCGCCCAGTATGGAAGCCTATGCACAAACAACCCGTGTATGAGGGTGCTCATGTATATACCAATGGGGTAGAGGAGGAACTGTTTAAGGTAGGCTTCTGTCTGCCAGCAGGTCCGTATGTTACGGATGATGATGTGAAGTATATCGTAGAAAGCATCAAAGAAGCGATTGTAAGATAAGCAATTGGTTGATGAGCGATTAATGGACGTGATGTGCTGGCTGCATATATGTCTGTTAATTGCTCATTCGTATAAAAACTATACGCATAATGAGAAACTTTATAGAAGCAATTTGGAATTTGGTCTCATCGAATGCCATCACGACTCGGCAAACTTTAAACAAGTTTGGTTGGCTCTCACTGCTTTGGCAAGCGTCTCTACGAGTTTAGCGCAACATTCGCAGTTATATAAGGTGTAAAAATGATTCTGATAGGTATAAACAAAATGAAATCAAACCATACGTTAAGTTTTTAATGTTATATCAGCAATAAAAATTTGTTTACTTCAACATATATATTTATCTTTGCATAAAACTTGAAATATATGCAGACAATAGAAATACGAAAGATAGGACCTTTGGTGGAAACGGGAATTGTACCCGTTTCTCAGGTCATGCTTTTAATAGGTGAGCAGAGTACTGGTAAAAGTACATTCATGAAGATTTTGTGTTTTTGTTGTTGGCTTGAAAAACAAGTCATGATAGGCGGTGACAGTATTGTTTCGAAATATACCCATTATTATCGTTTTTGGAATGAACTAAAGAAATTCCATCATTTTAATGACGAATTTCTTTCTGATAGCAGTTATATTAAATACGAAGGTTCTGCTATACAGATAGAAATGCGAGGTAAAAAGCGAAACGCAAAGATTGTTAGAAAACCTAATTTTGCAGAAATAAGACATAATCTGAAAATAAGTTTCTTGCCTTCAGAAAGGAACTTGTTGTCATCTATCCAGAATATAGAAAACTTATACAGGTCGAAAGATGTTGACATGTTATTCAATTATATTTTGGAATGGGGAGAGGCCAGATCACAGTTTAATGTAGTTCATCCGCTTGATTTGGTCTTTGTTGAAAAGATGAAGTATCATTATGATGCAAAAAATGGTGACATTTTGACTTTGGCTGATGGACATTCAAAGATAAAGCCATATTATGCTTCGAGTGGTGTACAGTCTGCTTTACCGATACAGGTGCTTGCTACCTACCTTGCAAGGGAAGTGGGTACTTCTGCAAAAATAAGTCCTGTTGAATATTTAAAGCAGTTGGATTTAACAGATTCCAAGATTGACATAAAAGTGCTGACATCGGTACTAAGTGAAATGCTTAAAAATGGAGGTGTCTCAAAAAACGAAAAATTATCAGACATTTCTCCTTCTTTTGACACGGTTTTCAAAAACTTGCAGAATCGTTCGTCGTATAGGTCTTTTCATATGTTCATAGAAGAGTTGGAACAGAATCTGTTTCCTAAAGCTCAGTTCGAACTTGTAAAGATGCTAGTTGGACTATTGAAACAAATGAATAAAAAAGATACAGGATATAAAAGCTCTGTGTTTTTAACAACCCATAGTCCATATGTATTAACAGCATTGAATGTTATGATGTTGGTATCTGCGGCATACGAACTTTCATCTGATAAAGTAAGCGACTTGGGGCTTGAGGATTATGTTCTTCCAAAAGGTGCTTACTCGGCATATTGTATAAAGGATGGACGCTTTGAAAGTATTGTCGACGAAGAATATGGTTTTATAAAAGGGGATTTCCTGGATTCAGTTTCGGAACTGGTAGACAATTATACGTTTGAACTAAACTCAATCATATATGGAAACGCTGAAGAATAAGTTGGATGCTTTTGATGGTCAACCAGAACAAGGTTGGAACAAAAGGAAGAGTATCTCGGTTGGTGAGCGTGGACAAGTATATAGAGCGAATTTTTCGCAAGAATACTTGTCTGCCGTATATGCAATAGATGGTGGTATTATTAAGGATGATAATATTGTCAAGTGCGACAAGTTAGTCTTGCTTGATTTAGATAATCAAATGTTATTTGAATTGTTTGTTGAATTGAAAGGCGGAAACATACAACATGCTATAGAACAAGTAGAAGCTACATTGAATAATCCTTTGTTTAAGGATTCGGCTGTCAAAATTAGACAGGCAAGAATTATAGGACGCAAGATACCAAGTAATACGGGAAATTCAATAACTGAAAAAGCGAAGAAAAAGTTTATGTCAAGATATAACTGCAGATTGGAGTTTAAGACTGGACCTGCTGTTGAGAATATCAAAATATAAACGATGCGTTTAGCAATAAATACAATTTTTTATCCTCATCCGAGTGGCGGCATAGTGCAGAGCGATACTGTAATGGGGTTCTAATCTTTTATTTTTTTTATTTATTATATAGACACTTGCATAGGTGTCTATAAAGTTGGTGTTCCATTTATCCAACTATGTTCGTGTGGGCAAGAAGTATGAAGCGACGTTCCCGAATATCAAGATATATGTTTGTGCTTGAAGTGTCTCGCCTTCTTCTATCCTTGAGCCTGATATTGCAGAAATCTGCAAAACGATACGATTGACATTTAGGTCGGGTTGGAAGATGGCTTTATATTGAGGTTCCATCTCAAAATTTATTTCTAAAAAGTTTTTGAATTGCTTGCTTAAATAACGCACAGCAGAAGATTTGCCTACCTGGCGTGCTCCTCGAAGTAGAATAGGTTTACGTGTATCGCGTGAAGCCTATTCTGATAGATATTTATCTATAATTCTCTTGTAGTACATAGTGATTCGTAAAATATTGTATTTCAGCGACAAAGACAACGAAATAAAATTATCCAAACAAATAAATTGCGGAAAATAGACATTTTCCAAACAAATATGTGAAATATTGGTCACAAGAGGCTAAAAACGGAGCGTTTAAAGGGTGATTACTGATATGAAGGATATTCAGCTATACGATTATCAAAGAGAAATGATTAGACGGATTGATGAGGCTTTTAGGTCGTGTCAGTCTGTTATGGTTCAGATGCCGACAGGCACGGGAAAAACGATACTTCTTGCAGAAGTAGTGAAAAGTGAAAAGTTAAAAGGGAAAAATCCAGATGGAGAGAAAAGTGAAAAGTTAAAAGGGAAAAATCCATGTGTGTGGATTGTGGTGCATCGGCGTGAATTGGTGGAACAGATAAAGGAAACACTTGCAAAGCAATTGGATTCTTCACTTTTCACTCTTCACTCTTCACTTAACCCATTGGATTCTTCACTTTTCACTCTTCACTCTTCACTTAACCCATTGGATTCTTCACCTTTCACTCTTCACTCTTCACTTAATCCATTGGATTCTTCTCTCTTCACTCTTCGTTCTTCACTTACCACGCGTGTGTTTTCCATTCAGTGGCTATCGAAGCATTATCATGAATTGGAGGAGAAGCCTTCGCTCATCATAATTGATGAGGCGCATCATGCAGTGGCAAAGACATATAAGGAGGTGATGGATGCTTATCCTGAGGCAAAGAAGTTGGGACTGACTGCCACTCCGTGTAGACTGACAAAACGAGGGTTCACCGATTTGTTTGATGTGCTGCTGCAGTCGTGGTCGGTAAAGAAGTTTATTGCCGATGGGTGGCTATCGTTGTATGACTATATGTCCATAAGAGAGGATAGTGAGGACTGGCGCTTGGTGAACTCGCTGAAGAAACGTGGTGCCGACGGAGACTTCTCGCTGAGAGAGATGAGTGAGAAGCTGAATGTGCAGCCAAGTATCGAGAGGCTTTGTGATACGGTGATGAGATATGCAGCTAACAAGAAAGGCATCACTTATGCTATAGACATCGCTCATGCGGAGCATATTGCGGAAGCGTACAGACAGCATGGAATAAAAGCAGTGGCGATAAGCAGCAAGACATCGATTGAAGAAAGAAAGAAAATAATTGAAAGGTTTAAGAAAACAAGTGTAGGAGATTGTTATGGTAATTCTTGCTATGCCTCTTTGGAACAGACTAACGACATACAAGTGTTGGTAAATGTGGACTTGTTTGGTGAAGGTTTTGACTGTCCCGATGTAGAGTTTATTCAGTTGGCGAGACCCACACTGTCGTTGGCAAAATATCTGCAGCAAGTAGGACGTGGCATGCGTGTGTTTGAGGGCAAGAAATATTGCTTGATATTAGACAATGTCGGACTGTACCGTTTGTTTGGTCTACCGTCAGATGACAGAGACTGGCAAGCCATGTTTGAGGGACGTATCGCTGGTAAAGGTATTCTGACAGGGGAAGTGGAAGGACAGTATAACATAGCCTATTCTGTTTGCAACGAACAAGAGAGAATCACTTCGGACGCACGAACAGAATTGATTACCGTGATGACACATGAGGGGCAACGTATGGACTTGGAGGAAGCATACGGCTACGAGATAGTTGGCAACAAGGAAGGGTTGTCGGGTGTTGTGGATAAGGACGGTAAGGAGGTGCTACCCTGTGAATATAATAAGGTAGAACTGAAAGCGTACGGAATAGCCAAGCTGTACTCTCGACGGAAGATAGACAGAGAACGTCCATGGATGGACTTGCGTAATGGAGTTAGATTCTTCAAGCGACCGAGAATAGAAAAGCATGGTTTTATGGAGTTCTCTACTACAGACGGACTGCGCCTCTATCCGAGAGTAAAGACACGTAAGATGGACGAGAACTGTTTTGTATTGCGGAATGCGTTGGGCAATGGGACCGACGAAGGGCTGCGGTTCCGCAATTTCTTTGTGCAGCCATCAGAGCCAGACAGACTATACATGTTTAAGGAGAAAATAGAAGATCTTTCGATTTGGGAAGACGAGCAAGGAGGTTTGGCTTGGCGCAAGGCTTGGGATACCATGTTGCATCCTATGACAGCTGAAGAATTAGCGGAAAGGAGAAACACATGGAAAGAAGAGGTCAAGCAATTTGAAGGGGAAAAGAAACAATATATAAGGTTTTTCAGACCAGAAATAAAAATAAACTACATCGAAGGCAAGACACAGTTGGCTGATTATAAAGAACCTGCCAATCTGAGAGTCAATTGCGTCACGAAGAATAATTACCAAGTATACTATAGAAGACATTGTATGGATAAATGGGAGTCATTAGGCAGTTATGCCAAGATATATCCTCAGGCATACGGTATAAGAGTAGTGCAAAGCAGAGAAGGCAAATACCTTGTACGCACCGAACTGTACAAACCAATGGAAATGCCAGAACAGACGTATGATTTTGCAGAGTTGCAGGACAACACCCTGCTTCATTTCACGGAGCAGGGCAAGGAATACTGGGTATATTTGGAGAATATGACATGCTTTACCCGAGAACCAGAATTTGTCACAATTGGTTTCATGGATTTCTTGAAGATTGGTGGAGTGTATATGAGATGTGGAAGAAATAATGGTGAAACTTACAGAAGAGCAGAGATAAGGATGTACGATGACATTTGCTTCTTGGGATTAAGAGAAGTGTTCGTCAAGACTGCATATAGACAACACCATTATTACATACAGCAACGGTCGTTGGACGGCAAACATTTTGTGCTGAGTGATAGTATGAAACCAAAAGAATCGTCAACATGGTTTGATATGTACTACGACGGGAAGAATACGCCGATAGTAGAAAGACGAAAGAAGGACTATGAGATATACGGAGTGAAGACAAGATAACGATAGATTTTCATTACGGCAGAATTGTGCTTGCCGTGGCCGTAGAGAACATAGGAGGGTCCACATCCCCATTCAATAGGATAGGGATGTGGACGGTTGTTATGCGTAGGGCAAAATCAGTCTACTTATTCCTCGCCACGCAATACGGGCAGCGAGATGTGGTATTTGACGGCAAATATACGTATCAGCACGATGAGTACGAAGGCGATGATTACTGAGACGGTCATGTCGCATCCGCACTCTACCAGTCCCCAATAAGCGGCACCTCCAACGATGCTTGCCATGGCGTAAATCTCCTTCTTGAAGATTACTGGCACGTTGTTGAGGAGCACGTCGCGGATTACGCCGCCCGCCGAACCAGTGATTGTGCCCATGATGATGGCTACCCAGAAGGGATGTCCGCAATCTAACGTCTTCTGCAAGCCCGCTACCGTAAAGAGGGCAAGACCTAAGGTGTCGAAGAAGAACCACGTGTTGTCCAGGCGCTTGAGCGAGTGGGCAAAGATGATGACGAACATCTGGGCTATGAGCGTACAGATGAGGTAGATGGAGGAGGTCATCCAAAAGGGTGTTACGCCTAACATCATATCGCGAAGTGTTCCGCCACCAATAGCAACCGCAATGCCGCAGACGAATCCGCCAAACCAGTCGAAATGCTTGGCTGCTGCGTGACGAATGCCTGAGATGGCAAAGGCAAAGGTTCCGAGAAACTCAATAACATTGAGTAATGGCTCGTAGAGCTCTTGGTGCGACATCATATATTGTTCACTACGTTTACGGGTTTACCACTAAGGAATGTTCGGATGTTCTCTTCGGCAATGGCCATAAGGCGCGTGCGTGCCTCTTTTGACGCCCAAGCTACGTGGGGCGTTATGAAGGCATTAGGCTCGAGGAACAGAGGATTGTCGGCAGCTGGCGGCTCCTGGCACATCACGTCGGCGCAATAGGCTGCCAAATGTCCGCTGTGTAGGGCTGCGGCCACATCTTCCTCGTTTACGAGCGGACCTCTGCCTGTATTTACCACGATGGCGCCCTTCTTCATCTTGCTGATGGTGGAGCTGTTGACCAGCTGGTGTGTGTCGGGCGTAAGTGGGCAATGTAGCGAGATGATATCGCTATCAGAGAGTAGCTGGTCCATACTGGCCTTACGGATGTATTGTGGTAGTTGGTCGGCCTGCTTGCTTGTTAGGGCGATGACGTTCATGCCAAAGTCGGCAGCCAGACGCGCCACCTTCATGCCGATGTTGCCCAGGCCTACGATGCCGAGCGTCTTGCCCGCAAGCTCAATTAGGGGTAGGTCCCAATAGCAGAAGTCGGGGCAACGGCTCCATTCGCCGTCGTGCGAGGCACGTGCATAATGGTCTACGTGATTGGTAACGTTAAGAATGTGGGCGAAGGTCATTTGTGCCACGCTGTCGGTACTGTAGGCAGGAATGTTAGTTACAACAATTCCGCGCTTGCTGGCAGCTTGCAAGTCGACAACATTATAGCCTGTGGCAAGCACGCCAATATATTTGACATTAGGCAACTGGGCAATTGTAGCCTCGTCGAAAACAGTTTTGTTGGTAAGTACTATTTCGGCATCGCCAACATGGGCTATTACCTCTTCGGGAGCAGTACGCTTGTATACAGTAAGATTGCCAAACTGTTCTATCTGTTCCCACGACATGTCGCCAGGATTGACGCCGTTGCCATCCATTACTACGATTTTCATTTTAATATTCAGTTTTTTATATTTTATTAGTTTGTCTTGTTATTGATAGGGATGTTAGAGAAGTATCGTTGTACTACTGAGAGTTGCTCTTTCTGGGTGCTTCAAATCTTCATCAGTCCCCAATTCTTCATCAGTCCCCAAATCTTCATCAATCTTTAAATCTGTCGCCCCACAGCTTAAGCATTTGCTGGTAGGACTTTTCCTCGGCAGGCGAGTGTTGGGCGTGCCATATGCGCGTGTTGCCGTTAAGGGCATCGGGCATGTATTGCTGCTGTACAAAGTGGCCTGGATAGTCGTGAGCGTACTTGTAGCCGTCGTGATAGCCCAGACTCTGCATAAGCTTTGTAGGGGCGTTGCGCAGATGGAGCGGAACAGGCTGGTTGCCAGTGCTACGTACCAATGACAGAGCATCGTTTATGCCGTTATATGCAGAGTTGCTCTTGGGGCTTGTAGCCAGATAGACGGCAGCCTCGGCAAGCGGAATGCGTCCTTCGGGCCATCCTATCTTCATTACAGCGTCGAAGGCGGCATTGGCCAGAAGCAAGGCGTTAGGGTTGGCAAGTCCTATATCCTCGGCAGCCGAGATAACCAGTCGGCGGGCTATGAATTGCGGGTCTTCTCCTCCTTCAATCATGCGTGCCATCCAGTAGAGCGTGGCATCGGGGTCGGAGCCGCGTATCGACTTGATGAAGGCCGAGATGATGTCGTAATGCATCTCGCCGTCCTTATCGTAGGCAAGTGGGTTCTGCTGCAAACGACTCTCCACAATCTTGTCGGTAATAACCACCTGTTCGTTGCCGTCGGCCTCGACAACAAGCTCCAGTATATTGAGAAGCTTGCGCGCGTCGCCTCCACTATAGCGCAGCAAGGCACCCGACTCCTTGAGCTGTATGTTGCGCTTGCTTAGCTCTACATCTGATGTTATGGCGCGATTGACAAGGTCGAGTAGGTCGTCCTTCTCGAGCGGCTTGAGCACGTACAACTGGCAACGCGACAGCAAAGGGCGTATTACCTCGAACGACGGATTCTCGGTAGTGGCTCCGATAAGCGTGACGACGCCACGCTCCACGGCTCCGAGCAAGGAGTCTTGCTGCGACTTGGAGAATCGATGTATCTCGTCGATAAACAGGATGGGGGAGGCTGAATTGAAGAATCGACCGCTCTTGGCCCGCTCAATCACGTCGCGCACATCCTTAACTCCGGATGTAACGGCGCTAAGGGTGTAGAAGGGCGTTTCGAGCTTGTTGGCGATGATCTGCGCCAACGTGGTCTTGCCTACTCCGGGAGGTCCCCATAATATAAACGACGATATGCGCCCCGCGTCAATCATCTTGCGCAAGACGGCACCCTCGCCAACCAAGTGTTTCTGCCCAACATAATCGTCGAGCGTGCGAGGTCTCATTCTTTCTGCTAAAGGTTCACTCATATATAGTCGCAAAATTAGAAAATATATGCGAATTACACAAAATTTTCTTTATCAAAACTTGGAAATTAGAACTAAAGTATATACTTTTGCAGCACATTAAAGGGAGGTGCACGTTTGAGGAATCGTGGCATTCTTCTCTATACTAATAATAATGACAATAAAACAACAATATATGAAACAACAGAAAGCTTTGACACTCAAAACGTTGACAAAAAGTAATGTATGGGAAGTTCAAGAGAACGATATCCTTAGAATGTGGGAAACAGCCGAGAAGGACGCGGACTTTAAGGACAACCGACGTCATTTTGTTGACGTGATACGCAGCGCTTTTGAAATAGAGGAGATAAAGATAGACAAACCTGTGGTTATACAGAAGTATGAGGACCGCGGATTTACCATTGCTTCGTTGCATATTACAGACAACGACTCGGGAAAGTATGGTATAAAGAAGCGCCCTATCATGCGCGTTACCGACCTTACCTACGAGAATATCCGTCATATTTCGGCTGCCAAGCTTATCGAGGTGCTCGACCGCAACTTTGGTGGTGGATGGGACTCGCTCTCGCAGAGCATACAGGACATTATAGAAAGCGGATTCGACATCAGCACAACAACACTTCCTAAGGACCGTCTGCACAAGCCAGGTGGCATGTACGAGAAGAAGGTGAATGATGGTTTCGAGGTGTTGGAGATTACTAAGGGCGCTTGGGTTGAGGCAATCTTTGCCAAGGAGAAGCCTGAGGTAGAGAAGCCAGTGGCCAAGGTTGACGACGACGATTTCCGCGACAAATACGACCGTGAGGACGACGATGAGGAGGACGAAGAAGAGGACTTGCCAGACGACAAGTATGGCGACGACGATGACGACGACGATACCTTCGACGAGGACAAGCTCACGGAGGAAAGTTATCGTACAACATTCGATACAGATCCAGAAGACCTTAACCTTGAGGCTGAGGATGTTACGGATGATGACGATAATTATTAAATTAGGATTGTAATCATGCCTTAAGGTGGTGGCCTTAAGGATATAAGGTTGGGCGCTTGGAGGGAGTGATCTTTCCAAGCGTTTTTTTGTTGTTCTGTAGGATTGTTACTTTTATTTTTGAATACGAGTTATCGTAAATTTTCCACGAATAGAACACGAGTTATCGTAAATTAACCACGAATTAACCATAAAACCAAATGGCTATTAACGATCACAATAAGTGATGATTAATAGCCATGAAAAATATTGCTTATTTGCTTGAGTACTTCTTGATGTATTCGTCGCCACGCTTGTCGCCCAGTTCGGCAGCCTTCTTCAGGCACTCTATTGCTTCGGCCTTGCGCTTAAGAGCGTTTAGCGCCACACCCTTTATAACAAGAGCGTCGGTAGACTTTGGGTCCAGGTTAAGACATAGGTCGGCCGTCTTGACAGCATCCTCGAGCTTGTTGACGCGCAACTGAAGCGAAGCCAGCTCGGCAAGATAAGGCGGACGCATGTCTGGTTGGGCCACAACAGCAGCATGGGCTATGTCGTTAAGGGCCTGCTGATATTGGCGCAGATTAACCTCGCATGTGTAGCGAGTGTAGTAGAAGTCGGCAGACGCACGGCCTAACATCAGGGTGTCGTAGGTGTTGTAGTCGGCCAGGGCACCACGATAATTCTTCATGGCATCGCGCAAGTGGCCTCGTGTGAGGATGTAGGGAGCCGAAATCGTGGTAAGAGGTTGTGGACAACGTGCCACGCAACTATCGAGCAACACTAAAACCTGCTCGTTGGGCGCTCCAAGCTGGGTTTTGCATTGGGCAGCCTCGAAGAATATCTCGCTGTTGCAGATTGGCGTCTTTGTAAGAGCGTCGAACATGTCGTAAGCCTTCTGATACTCGCCCTTGGTGTAAAGAATCTGTGCCATGCGATGCTGGTAGGCAGGCTGGGCGTCGAGCTTGTAAGCCTTTTCGGCCTCGTTGTAGGCGCGGTCTAATGTCCAGTCGTTGTAGAGCGAGTCGTTGCTGTAGACCAGTTTCTGATACATAACGCGCGAATATTCCGAGTGAGCCTCGGCCTTGTTGGTAGCCTGCTTCAAGGCAGTCTGCATTTGGCTGTCGGCTCCGGCATAGTCGCCATAATTCACGCGGCGCAAGGCGTCCATCGAATAGCCGTCCACATCGTGTGGAAACTGCGAGATGTAGTCGGAAATATAGCCGGCATACTTTGCCGAATCGCCCTTGTCGGCTGCAAACATCACCATAAGCTGAGCGTCCTTTTTATCGGCAGGTAGCTGCAAACGAATGCCCGAGCTGGTGTAGAGAGGGTTGTTGATGGTAAGCGCGTCGAACTTGAGCTGGGCTGCATAGCGGGCGTCTACGGCGCTTGGGGCCGACTGGAACAATCCTACCAGCTCGCCGTTAGCATTTACCATAGCGCTACCCGGAATGCCCTGGCTGTCGCGGAAGGCAAGCACATAGTAGCCATACTTGTCCATAAATGTCTCCTGGCGCTCAATCTCGTATTGGGCTGCTGTAGGTTTCTTCTGCTCCGAGCCTACAAGCCAAAGCTTTGAGTCCTTGGGCATTAAGGCCTTGGCAAGGGTTGCGGCCTGAGCCTTCTGGGTGCCAACCTTAAAGCGGCAAACGTCGTAAATCTCGTTGGCTCCTATAAGTTTTTGTACGGGATAAGTCTTGCCGTTGAAGTCGGTTACTACAGCCGAAGCAGCCGACGATAAAGCCGACCACGAACCGATGGCCTCGCCGTCGGCCGTTACAAACACGCCACAAGTAGAACTCGTAGCGTTGCCGTTAGAGTCGTAGGCGGTAAGCTTGAAGGTCGATTTTGCCGCTTTCTTAACTTGTGCCGACTGGGCATTAACGCTACCCGCAGCAAGCAATAGAACGCATACTGATGTTAAAAAACGATTCATTTGTTTTTATTTGTTACTATTATTTTCTTTTTCTAAGGATTTTGTTTGAGGTTTCTTTTCTTTCCTTCTAAAAGTCTCTATTTCATTTTAAGCAACGTTTTGGCGTTGTCAATGGCAGCTTGCGAGATGTCGCTACCGCTAAGCATCTGCGCGATTTCGTTAACGCGTTGCTCGTCGTCAAGCTTGGTCATCGTGCTAACCGTTCCTTCGGCTGTCTCGTGCTTTGCCACCTTGTAATGGGTTGAGCCGAAAGCCGCAATCTGTGGCAGGTGAGTTATGCAGATTACTTGGCGATGAGCGTCGCCCATGTCGCGCATGATGTAGGCCATTTGCTCGGCCACACGTCCGCTTACGCCTGTGTCTATCTCGTCGAAGATGATTGTGGGCAGACCAATAGCCTTGCTTATCATGGCCTTAAGCGAGAGCATTACGCGGGCAATCTCGCCGCCCGACGCCACTTGAGCTACGGGCTGCATTTCCGTGCTTGAGTTGGCGCTAAACAAAAACAGCACTTTGTCGCCACCCGTTGGTCCGAGTGTGCCCTTCTTGATGTCCACCTTGAAGCGCACCTTAGGAATGCCCAGCGGTACAAGCAACTTGGACAGTTCGCCCTCAACCTCTATTGCCGCCTTCTGGCGCAGACTGGTCAAGACAGCGGCCTTCTGCTCGCATTGGGTCTTTAGAAGCTCCACTTGTTGTTCGAGTTCCTTAAGATGCTCGTCGCCATTGTCGATGTTGCTCAGCAGAGAGTCCAGCTCGTCGAGCTTCTCAATCAGTCCGCCAATTTCGCTCACATGAAACTTCTGCTGCAAGGTATAGATAGTGTCCAGTCGCTCGGTAATCTCGTTGAAGCGTTGCGGGTCGAACTCGATGTCGTCCATCTTCGACGAAATCTCCTGAGCGATGTCCTTCAGCTCGATAAAGCAATTGTCAAGGCGTTCGGCCAGCTCGTTTGCGTCGGGATATATTTCCTCTATACCATGCAATTGCGAGGCCAGGCTGCGCGTTTCGTCAACTATGCCGTTGTCCTCGCCGTCGAGCCGTTGGTCGGCCTCGTGCAGCACGCGCTTGATGTCCTCGGCATGGCTCATTATCTCGGCAGTCTGTTCAAGGGTCTCTTGCTCGTCGGCTTGCAGATTGGCGTCCTTCAGTTCCTTGTGCTGGAATCGCAGAAAGTCCTCGTTCTCGCGGTTGCGCTCTATTTGCAGCTTTAGGTCGTCCAGTTGTTTCTCGGCCTTGCGCCATTCGTCGTAGGCCAGCTTATAGTCGGCCATTTGTTGCTTGTCGCGTGCTATTATGTCCACCACGTTAAGCTGGAAGTCCTCCTTGTTTAGCAGCAGGTTCTGGTGCTGGCTGTGCACGTCGATAAGCTGCTCGCCAAGTTCGCGTATTGTGGCAAGGTTCACGGGCGTGTCGTTAACGAAGGCTCGGCTCTTGCCGTTGGCGTTAAGCTCGCGTCGCAAGATGCACTCGTTGGGCTCGTAGTCGAGATCGTTGTTCACGAAGAAGTCCTTAAGCACGTCCGAGTGGTAGATGCTAAGGTCGAAGGTTGCCTCTATAATGCATTTGTCCTTGCCCTTCTTCACCTGTCTGGCGTCGGCTCGGTTGCCCAGCAACAGACCGATGGCACCAATGACAATACTCTTTCCGGCACCCGTCTCGCCCGTTATGACCGAGAACCCCGGGTAGAACTGCATCTGCAGATGGTCGATAAGAGTGAAATTCTTTATGTCGAGTGTTTTAAGCATATCAGTTTATTCTTTGATTTTATCCCATGCCGCATTTTGGCTTGCGTTAATGGCAAACAATATCTCGTAAACCTTCTCCTTCTCCTTTTGCGTGCCTTTACCTTTATATATATTGGCAAGCTCGTCACGTTTGTAGTCGGTCCAAATCTGCGGCAGCAAGCTAAGGGGACGGTCGTCGTGACACTTCTTCAGGTCGTTTTCTATGGCCGTAGACACGTTGGTACGTCCACGGTCCACGTTGGTCGACATCTCGTCCAGTCCCGTGCGATAGTAGTCGTACTGCAACTGCCTGAAGGGTTTCATGGCTCCGTCAAGATAGTCGTTGATGATGGCAAACCTGTTGCGGCTGTTGTCGAAGGCTTTCCATCCTGGGTAGTTCAGGTTCTGGGCGTTGTTGGTAAGGTTCATGCATTGTTGCAGCACGTCCTCGCCACCCATAGGCGCAAACGAGTCGAGGTTGATGCCTATTATCAGGTAGGCGTAGTAGCCAATGAGCGCCATAAGCTGGTTGTCAATCTGTTCCTCGTTGAACTGCAGCTGTTGAAACTGAGCGTACTCAAAGTTGAAGTCATTATCGGTATTGTTGTACAGCGTAGTGGTGTACGACGAGCCGTAAACGGGGCGGTTGGCCTGTACCACAGCCTTGCATGTGAAGACGTTGGTAGAGTTGTCGTACTTTGTAACCGTGATGTTGAAGTTGCAAGGTATGCGCTCGTTCTTCTGAAACTGCAGACTGGTCCATTGTCGCTCGTTGATAAATCGTGTCAGATTCTGCTCTATTTCCTCAAACACGCTGGCGTCAGTGCCCTGTATCTGCGAGTGGTTGATGGTTACCTTGGCGTTAAGCTCTTGTGCACGCACCTTGGTTATGCCCACCCAAGCCATTAGGGCAGGCACGATGACAGCAGTTTTAAGAAGTCGGTTTGTCATAATCAGTTAAGTTATTGAACCTTATTTTACTTCTACAATTTTATAAGAAAAATCGGTTTTTTTAATTATTTGCTTGAAACTACACGCTCCAGTTCGTCTACAATGTAGACAGCCGTTTGGGCCTTCGAACATTTAGGATATTCCTTCTTGTCGGAACGACTGATAATCTCAATCTGGTTGTCGTCGGTACGGAAGCATGTGCCCTTGTTCTGCAAGCTGTTCAGCACGATGAAGTCGGCATTCTTCTTTTCGAGTTTTCTCTGTGCGTTTGCCTCCTCGTCGTTGGTTTCCAAGGCAAAAGCCACAATTGTCTGCTCTGTGGTCTTAGCCTTGCCCAGGGCGGCAGCAATGTCGTGTGTAGGCGACAGGCGTATCACCATATCGTCGTTGCCACGCTTAATCTTCTTGTCGGCCACGTCGGCAGGGCGGAAGTCGGCCACGGCAGCCGACAGAATGGCTACGTCGCTTTGAGCGAATGTTGATGTTGCTGCGTTGTACATGTCCTCACAGCTCTCCACGTCGATACGGTTTACGCCCAGAGGAGTTTTAAGACTAACAGGACCAGCCACTAACGTTACGTTGGCGCCACGCTTTTGGCATTCCTCGGCAATGGCAAATCCCATCTTACCACTTGAATAGTTGCCTATAAAGCGCACGGGGTCAATCTTCTCGTATGTTGGGCCAGCTGTAATCATGATGTTCTTGCCCGAAAGGGGAGACGTGGCAGAGGCCTTGTCGAAGAAATCACTCACGTATTGGGCTATTACAGCCGGCTCCTCCATGCGTCCCTTGCCCTCGAGTCCGCTGGCAAGAAAACCGCTTGCAGGCTCAACAATATAGTTGCCGTACGACTGCAATGTGCGCAGATTGTGCTGTGTAGACGGATGTCGGTACATGTCGAGGTCCATAGCCGGAGCTATGAACACGGGCGCCTTCATCGATAGATAGGTTGTGATGAGCATGTTGTCGGCTATTCCGTGCGCCATCTTGCCTATTGTGCTTGCTGTACATGGAGCTACAACCATAGCGTCGGCCCACAATCCCAGGTCAACATGCGAGTTCCATGTGCCGTCGCGTTGCGAGAAAAACTCGCTCACCACGGGCTTATGCGTAAGGGCCGAGAGCGTGATAGGAGTGATAAACTCCTTGCCGGCAGGCGTTATTACAACCTGAACCTCGGCTCCTTGCTTTACAAACTCGCGAATGAGCAGACACGACTTGTAGGCGGCTATTGAGCCTGTAATGCCTAATACAATTTTCTTGCCTTTTAGCATATAATAATATGTTTAGGCTGAAGACAAAATAAAAAGTCTCAGTTGAAAACAAAAAATATCCCAGTTGATAATTTACAGATTGTCCCCAGCCTCAATAATTTTACTGTTTGTTGAATCCTCTCAAGCGTATGCGCGTAAGCACCTGCTTGGTGTTGAAGGTAAAGTCGCCCGACATTATCCAGCTGTAGTAGCCTGGGTCCACGCGTAGCACCTCGTCCACGGCACGTCCCTTGTACTTGCCAAAGTTGAATGCCTCGAATCGGCGTTCCTTGCCGTCCTTGTCGAGCAATGGTTTGCCGTCGGCACCTAACAAAGGTCGCCAAACAATACGTCCGGCAAAGTCTACATTGTCGTTCTGCTTGGAGAACTCGGCCAAGAAGTCCATGTCGTTCTCCAGCACGCGGTCGGGTTCTTCCTGCACGCCCGGTGCATACTTGTCGAGCTCGCCCATCAGCACTCTGTACGTAGCCTCAGTATCCTCGTCGGCACGATGTGCTGTAAAGTCTTCCTCCATCTTGCGTCCGCAATAGAATTTGTATGCGGCAGCCAGGTTGCGTCGTTCCATCTTGTGGAAGATGGTTTGGGCGTCGATAAGTCGGCACTTCGAGAAGTCGAAGTCGATGCCTGCGCGCAGAAACTCCTCGGCAAGCATAGGGATGTCGAAATGGTTGGAGTTGTATCCGGCAAAGTCGCAATCCTTCATCTTCTCGCTAAGCTGCTGGGCCACATCCTTGAACGAAGGTGCGTCCTTCACGTCGTCGTTCGAGATGCCTGTCAGCTCGGTCACTTCTTGCGGAATGGGTTTGCAAGGGTTTATAAGTAGATTCTCGCGTTGCTCTTTGCCTCCGGGCAGCACCTTAATATACGAAATCTGTATAATGCGGTCGCGCACAAGGTCGAGTCCGGTAGTTTCAAGGTCGAAAACAATAAGGGGGCGTGTAATATTAAGCTTCATTTTTCGGTTTCGTTTTTAAACGATTTTTCGTGAGAGAGTGCCGACAGCCAGCCCTTTACAGCCAGCTCCGTCTAACACGCCATCACGAAAAAATATAAATATTCTAATAATCCTTATTCTCTATTTATAGGATATAGATTTATCTGATAATTCTGATTCTTCCTCTTAGCAGCGTAGCCTCAGTAAAATCAGCACAATCCTTATTCTCTATTTATATAATATAGATTTATCTGATAATTCTGATACTTTCTCTTAGCAGCGTAGCCTCAGTCTAATCAGCATAATCCTTATTCTCTATTTATAGGATATAGATTTATCTGATAATTCTGATTCTTCCTCTTAGCAGCATAGCCTCAGTAAAATCAGCATAATCCTTATTCCCTATTTATATAATATAGATTTATCTGATGATTCTGATTCTTCCTCTTAGCAGCGTAGTCTCAGTAAAATCAGCACAATCCTTATTCTCTATTTATAGAATATAGATTTATCTAATTATTTTTATTTTCAGTCAATCAGCATAATGTTGATTGTTGTCAAGCGCACGTGGCTTTTAGACGACAATTGTATTAGTCGTTCAGCAACATTGGCATAATAAGCATCAGGATATCCTGCTCGTCGGGCTGTGTAGAAGGAACAATCACGCCAGCGCGACTTGGATCGGCAAGCTGAATTGTAACCTCGTCGCTCGCAAGGCTGTTCAGAATCTCGTAGATGGCGCTTCCCTTGAAACCAATGTCCATAGTGGCTCCTGCATAGTCGCAAGAGATACTCTCCTTGGCGCTTGTGGCAAAGTCGATGTCCTCGGCTGTAAGACGCAGCAATCCCTTTTCGATGTGGAAACGAACAAGCTGGCTGCTCTCGCTTGCAAATGGCAACACGCGCTTAAGGGCGCCCATAAGCGACTTGCGGTCGATGGTAAGGCAGTTGGTGTTGTTGTTTGGGATAACCGAGTTGTAGTTGGGGTAGCGACCCTCTATCAGGCGACATCTCAGCATTCCGTCGGCGTAGCGAATCTCGGCGCTACGGGCGTCGAACTTTATTACCACGTCGCCCGAGTTTTTTGCCAGCACGCCCTTAAGCAGCTGGGCTGGTTTCTGTGGCAGAATGAACGATGCCGGGTTCTCATCGGCTGCGATAGAGAGTATGCGGTTGCGTACAAGCTTGTGGCCGTCGGTAGCCACAATAGTAAGGCTGTCGGCAGTAAGGTCGAAGTAGATGCCTCCCATTACCGGGCGAATCTCGTCCTGGGCTGTGGCAAACAGCGAGCGCGATATGTTGTCGGCCAGTAGGGTAGAGTCGATGCTTATTGATGTAAGGTTGTCCTCCATCTCGGCAGCCACGGGATAATCCTCGGCCGACTGAGCTGTGAAGTTGAACGAGCCGTTCTGGTAGTCAATCTCCAAGGCCAGGTCGTCCTCGTTTACGTTGAAGTTCAGGGGCTGTTCGGGCAGCTCTTTCACGGCATTAAGGATAATGCGGTTGGAGATGGCAAAGCGTCCCTCGCCGTTGCACTCGTCAAGCTCGATGGTCGACTGCATGATATTCTCGTTGTCGCTGGCTGTAACCGTGAGCATGTTGTTGGCCACCTCGAAGAGGAAGCAGTCCAATATACTGATTGAATTCTTGCTGTTTATGACTCTTGCAAGAGTCTGAAGGCGCGCGTTGAGCGTTCCGCTGGATAATGTGAATTGCATTATATTCTGATTTTAACGTTACTATATGCAAAGTTAGTTATTATTATATGCAAAGTTAGTTATTTTCGTGACTAAAACAACCAACTCTCTCACAAAAATACTAAAAAAACTTTGTGGCACACAAAAAGGCGGTTAAAAGTTTCCGATTTTAATACAAATTTATTAATTTCGCACATTGGTTCCGTTGCCTGAGCAATAAGGGGCGGAAGCACAATAAGTATTTATCACACTTTAAATATACAATATTCAAGCAATGGAATTACAAGGAAAGATTATTGCCGTTTTGCCAGAAAGAAGCGGAGTATCCGCACGTGGCGAGTGGAAAACACAGGACTATGTCCTCGAGACTCACGACGCTTATCCTAAGAAGATGGTGTTTAATGTTTTTGGCGCCGACCGCATTAGCCGTTTCAACATACAGGCAGGCCAGGAAGTAACTGTGTCGTTCGATATCGATGCTCACGAGTATCAGGGCCGCTGGTACAACAGCATCCGCGCCTTCGACGTGCGCTTGGTTGATCCGGCAACTGTTGGTGCCCAGCCTGGCGTTGTGCCTGGTAGCGCCTTCGGACCGGCTCCCGAGGCTCCTGTACAGCCTGCTGCCCAGCCAGCCGCTGCTGCCGAGGACAAGGTTGACGACCTGCCATTCTAAGCCACTTAACGGCCAAGAACTAACAACGGCCTCGAAGAATGCTTACCTCTTAAGGTACAGGCATTTTTCGGGGCCGTTTTTTTTTATAGTTTAAGGGAAGAGTGAAGAATCCATGTGATAAGTGAAAAGTGAAGAACGAAGAGTGAAGAATCCATGTGTTATGAGAAGCCTCCTACTATAAAACCAGTTCTCTTTTTCTCATGTCTTCCCCAAAAACCTGTTCTTTTGTCTAATCTTGAAGAAGAACTTAATAAATCGCAATCTTTATTACTCCATCCTCCTTGTTTTCAAATATGCGGTAGGCCTCCTCAATCTGGCTTAGCGGAAATCTGTGTGTGATTAGTGGGGTAGTGTCAATCTTGCCTTGTTCAATAAGGTGCAGCACCTCCTCGCAGTCGCATCCGTCCACTCCGCCCGTCTTGAACGTAAGGTTCTTGCCGTACATATCGGGTAGGGGCAATACTTGAGGCTCGTTGTACAGGGCCACAACCGTAACTATGGCATTAGGGCGTGCACATTGCCAAGCCAGCTGGAATGTGTCCTTGGCTCCAGCCACCTCAATTACGCGGTCGGCCCCGCCATGGTCGCTGTGGCTCATTACAAAGTTGTGGCACTCGTTGGGTGTGGTAGTCAGCACATCGGGATAATGCTCGTTAACAAAGTTGCGTCGCTCCTCCGACGGCTCGCACACGATGATGCGCTTGGGTTGTTTAAGCATTACGCACAGCAGAGTACAGATGCCCGTAGGTCCGGCGCCAATAATCAAAACCGTGTCTTCCTTGGTTATCTCGCTTATGCGTGCAGCCCAAAAGCCCGTGGCAAGCACATCGCCCACAAACAGAGCCTGCTCGTCGGTAACGTTGTCCGGAATGCGGTTTAGGCCTTGCGTAGCCAGCGGCACACGCACATACTCGGTCTGTCCGCCGTCGATGCGGCAGCCCAGCGCCCAACCACCATCAGCCGACGTGCAGTTGTTCACGTAGCCATGCTTGCAGTAGAAGCACTCACCGCAGAAGGTTTCCACGTTTACGGTAACGCGATCGCCCGGCTTTATGCTCCTCACGTCGCTTCCCGTTTGTTCCACCACGCCCACCATCTCGTGTCCCACCGTAATACCCGGCACAGCCCTGGGCACGCTGCCATGCTTGATGTGCAGGTCGCTTGTGCATATGCTGCTAAGTGTCACGCGCACAATGGCGTCGGTCGTTTCCTTCAACTCAGGCTTCGGCTTGTCTGTCAAGGCAAACTTGCCCTTCTCGATGTATGTGTAAGCTTTCATATGTTGTTGATTTGTTTTAGTTTTCATTCTTCTAATGACAGTTCGTTTATCTCTTTTGTTTTCATCTTTCTTAATCCACAAAAACTGAGTTAATGATATTTCTATCTCGATTCATCCCTCCTGGTTCAGCAGTCTCGCCACATCAGCCGGGTTCAACGCCCATTCGTATGTGTACGCCTCGTCGGCCTCTTGGGCCGTAGCTGCTGGTTCCAGGTTCTGTGCCATAGCCTTCCAGTCGAGCAGCTCGCCTATTGTCAGCTTCGTCTCAAGCTTGCTTAGCAAGGCCTCTGCCGACATGCTGTCGGCTCCTCGTATTGTCTGCGATGTGAACGGCATTTCCAGCCAAACAATCTCGCGTTTCTCTACGTCGAGCACGCCAAACACCAATCCTTTGCTCAGGTTGCTCTCGCTTATCCTTACCATGTGCTGCACACACGAGGGGTCGTAGGCCACGCCCGTCTCCTCGGAAAGTTGCATGGGGTAGGCCGAGTCCATCCATCCCACCACAAGATTGGGCGAGAGCGTGCCACACGAGTAGGCATTGCACGTGAACATAACGTATTTGGCCTTGGCCGCCAACAGATCGGGCATTGACAGCTCTATGTATTCTGCCGTGCCCACCATCTCGGGTATCGAGCGAATGTCGCCCGAGTGTTTTGCGCCTACGCAACTAAGGTTGTAAAAGGCGCACTCGGCCGTAGTGTAGTTGTCAAATGTTATGCGGCAACTCAAGTCCATGTCGAGCGGTTGGGCGTGCAATCCCTTACCCCATTGCAAGAAGAGGCGCACGGCATCGCCCTCCACCTTGAATCGTGTTCCCATCAAGGCGCACGACGTGTCTTGTATTGTCGTGGCTCTGTCGCCCACGCCAACGGGTATTTTGTACAAGGCGGGGTCGATGTATATGGTCTTGGCTTCCGTCTTCTTGGCTGCAAATCTTCTCACCATCGACTCCTTGTATACGTCCATCACGTCGCTTGCCATCTTCTGTCTTTCCGTCTCGTTGTACAGAGCAAGTAGCTTGTTGGGCTCAATGCTTACGGCTCCGCCCGTGATGGGTCGGGCCAGGCGCGTTGCGTTGAAGTCGAAGTAGCTCCCGGCGGCGTTGCCCAGCGACAGCAGCAAACGGGCAGGCAACTTGTCGGCAATCTCGTCGAATGCTGCCAGCACCCTCTTGCTGCCAAAGCGCAGCATTGTTGCAAACAGACTGCGTGCAAACAGTCCTGGGCGCTCCTTCAGCAAGTCAAGCGTCTTGTCGGCATTGTTCTCTATGCGAGCCTTGTCCACACGTCCCTGCCATGTAGAATAGCTCTGGTTGTAGAACACGTTTATTATCTCGGCAAGATGCTCCATGCCCTTCTTGCGCGAGTATTCGCCCATGCGCAAGGCTCTAATCATGCGCACCCACATGCCTCGCTTGGGGTTCATGTTTTCGGCAGCCTGACGGGCTGTCATGGGCAGCGAGTTCATCCAAAGTGCCACGCGCAAGCAAGCCTTGCGGTTGTACTTCAGTTTCAGCTTCTGCTTCATTTTCACGGCAGCGTCGGCACCCATGTTCAGCGGACCAAATACGTGGTAGTACATCCTTCTGGCGTGGGCCACGAGCGTCTTGGGTTCGACAATCTGCACCAGCCCCGTCTTCTCGTACCACAGATAACGCAGAATATCGGTAGGAGTCTTGAGCAAGGCAGCAGCCTCCTTAGTCTTGTCGTGGCTTATTAGGGTCTTAACCACGAGCATGGCGGTTTCCTTCATCGCCACCTGCACATCCTCGGGCAGAGAGAATTCTGTGAGCAGCTTTTCGAGCGAGTCCTTTTGGGTGGCGTCCAATGGTGTGGGCGACGCGAGTAGCGACGCAAACACGTTCTGCATGTCCTTGTTGGTAAACAGACGCAGCTCCTTCAGCTTGCTGCCCTGACCCTTGTACACAAAGTTGGCTGTACGAAACGGGGTTCCGCAGAACGGACAACCGTTGTATCGTTCCAGGGGGAAAGTGCCTTCTGGGATAAAGTGGCCGCATCTTAATGTAGTGCCCTTGAATCCCGCCTTCTTGCCTCCCAGCAGATTGGTGAACAACGTAAGCAGATGGTCGACTCTATTCTCGCCCGTGGGCACGTTCCACTTCTTTACCAGCGGAGCCCAATTTAGGTTTACGCCCATCACGTTGTTGATGCACTTTGTTATTTCGGCAAGTGTGTCGGCAGACACGTTGTTGAGCGCATGCAGCAGTTCCTCGCTCAGGCTGAACCCGTTCTCCTTCAGTCGGGCCACAAGTGCCATAACCGGAGCCGTAGCTTCAGAGTTTAGGTTGATGTCCTCGCGGCGGATGTCGAGGTACAGAGCGCGGTAACGCAGGGCAACAGTTGTTAAAGTATTGTTCATATCGAGTAATGATTTAGAAGGTAATTGAGATACTTTTTGTGATAATTCGGCTTAGCACAAAAGCTAGCCGCAGATTGATCTTGAAGTAAGCATCTCTTGGACCTTTTTTTGGGGGGGAGAAGAAGGAAATTACAATCCTCTGCTACACCTATCGGCACGTACCTCCACGGTTGTGGGTTTTCAGGTACGTTATGCTCTTTGGAGTAAGGACTGTTTGGTCCTTCTTCTTTTGCAAAGTTATAAATTTACTGTGCATTCTATCTTCATAATTGGAAAAATTTTTTAAGTTAAACGATATTTTCTTTGTCAAAGGCCAGTCTAAAGGCTGTATCTCTTGTCTTTCGTGCGGCAATTGGCTTCGGCAGATTCGAATATTCGTGTGGCGGCTCTCGAATATTCGTTAAGTGAAAAGTGAAGAGTGAAGAGTGAAAAATCCATGTGTTAAGGGAAAAGTGAGGTTTTGGAGGCTATGGCGCCCTCGCCATAGCATAATCTGCACAAGTATGTTGGCTTTGGAGGCTATGTGCCTCGCTATAGCATAAGCAGCATGTCGTCATGAATATGTGAGTAAGAGTGGCTGCTTAGGGTAAGGCAGAGCGTGGTAGGGCGGGGCGCCCTACCCTCCAAATTGTGTTACCTAAATCTTTTAGTGACGAACCAAGATCGTTGTTAAGCGAAGGGTTAAGAGCGAAGATTGAAGAATCCATGTGCTAAAAGTTTTAAAAGTGAAAAATTCATTTGTTGAGTTATGATTTAATCAAGAAGCAAGCGGATTATTCAAATTCTTCACTTTCAAAAACATCACTTTCCACCTTCTGATTCCACTTGCTTGAAATCTATTGCAAAGATACAAAAAATTATGGCAACAACAAAATAGTTAAGAGAAAAAAGGTTCATCACTCCATATTCCGTATGAACCTATAAGTAGCGGAGGTCTCCGGCCTCCGCAGTACCAAGTCGAATACAAATCATCATTACACTAATAATAGAGTTTTTATCATTGATTGCTGCGGAGGCCGGAGACCTCCGCTACTATACTCACTCCAAATACCGGATGAACCTAAATTCAGTCATTTTCAGTCATTAGTCATTTAGTCATTTTCAAAAAAATAGTGTGTCACAACCTCTATATAATTATTAATAATTATATAGGCATAATTTCACACTTTCAAAATCGAAAAAGACTAAATGACTAATGACTGAAAATGACTACTTGGTAAGTGGGTTTTTATTGTAACTTATTGCTTTACTGTAAGTTAGATATCATTCCAAGTCTCGTTCCACAGCTCGCCAACTCACTTTTCTTCTCCATTATCGCTCCGCCAACAAGGAATTATGCCTAAAAAGTGCCGATTTTGGGCGATTTTTACAGCTAAAAATTGGGGAATATGAGGGAAAATATACCATTTGTAGGGTACTTGTAATACAAAAATAACGACTAAAACATGCTAAAAAAACAATTTTCCATAAATAAAATCGGGGTGGAAAATTGAGGAATAAGATTTAATCAAGTCTCATAATGTGCTGATTAAAGGGCTGTTATCGTTGTCCGTAGCAGCAATGATGGCTGTCCTTTTCGTGTGTTCTATCGTGGGTTGCACAACGGATTTTGCTGCTGAACACCCCCCAAAAACGCCTGACGATGCTGCAAAATTGACAAATTCTCGCATCGATTCCACCAAAAATAAGGGTGGAAACGGCAATCTCCGGCCTCCGCAGCACCAAGTCGAATACAAATCATCATTAATAGTTTGTATAATTGATTGCTGCGGAGGCCGGAGACCTCCGCTACTTATAGGTTCATGACGACGCTAAACAACATGCTACTGCAAGCCCAGAATTACAACAACATTATAATAATAAATTATTATTATCACTCCATATTCCGGATGAACCAAATTTTTTTATCGAGGACCTCAGTTCAACAGAGCCCCTCTCCGTGTTTGTAATAAGTGAAATTGCAGATGGAGTCAGTTGAACCGACCCCATCTCAACCATACAACGTTCTTCTGTGTTACGGACGATTGTTATGGAGAATTAAGTCTTAGATTGGGTTTTTTTAACATAAAGCTCTAAAGCAGCCAAAGGAGAATAAGAGAGGTTGGAACGTAAACAGTTGGGAATGAGTAGATTTGCACA